>OLVW01000762.1_pt1 | contig 30445 bp, 32 predicted proteins | sample 1673301 | NCBI WGS metagenome assembly OLVW01 (sample SAMEA3178941, study PRJEB25190) | human gut metagenome
CGTCCCTGCCAGTAACTTTGCGCGTCCGCAGACGCGCCCCCAAGCTGCTCTTCCCTCAAGATTCCGTGAAGAACCGAAAAACGCCCGGCTGGCGGTGGGGCGCAGTCGGGCGAAGGGTTATTCGGTTTCGCTGTTGTACTTCCTGCACCACGGGCGCAGCGTGCATTCGCCGCACAGGGGGTGCTGAGCCTTGCACACCCTTCGACCGTGGAAAATCAGCCAGTGGTGCGCGTCGCTCCACCTGTCCTGCGGAATCAACGCGCGCAGCTGCATCTCCGTCTTCAGCACGTCGGGCGCATCCACCAGCCCAAGGCGGTTGCTGACGCGAAAAACGTGCGTATCCACCGCAATTGCCGGAATATGGAACGCCGTGGACATAACGACGTTCGCCGTTTTGCGCCCGACGCCCGGCAGGCGGGTCAGCGTTTCCATGGTGTGCGGAACTTCGCCGCCGTCCTCCGCCAGAATCATCCGGCACGCGGCGATGATGTTGCTTGCCTTGCTCTTGAAGCCGCAGCTTTTCACCAGCGGGTACAGCTCGGCAACATCCGCCTCCGCCATGCTCTTCACGTCGGGGAAACGCGCGAACACGGCGGGCGTGACCTTGTTGACCTGCTTGTCGGTGCACTGGGCGGACAGCATGACCGCCACCAGTGTCTCGTAGGGGTTGGTGAAATGCAGTTCGGGCTTGGGCTGGGGATAGAGACGGTCAAGCTCGGCGAGGATTAACTGTTTGTTTTCTTCAGATGTCATTCAGGGGGATTCTCCTTCACAGGTGCGTCACTGCGTTCGGCATCCGCTGCACGCCGCGCAGCATCAGCAGCAGCATCGCGACATTGACCGGGTAGACGACGACCTGCTTGATGAAACGGTTGCAGACGCTGATCCACGCGGGCATCGTTGCGCCTTCGCCGTAAATCGGGCGGACAAGCTCACGGACAAACGCGGGATAATCCGCGCCGTCGGACACCGCGGTGAAGCCCGCCATCGCCAGAAAGTAGGTGTTCAGCAGGAAGTGGCACACCAGCGACACGACGAGCAGGCACGCCATCGTCCGCCAGATTGTAACCGGACGTTTATGCAGCATCAGCCCGTAGAAGAAGCCGCCAAGCGCAGCCGTGACGGACAGACCGGGATTAATCGCCTGCCCGGTGAGGATGGTGCCGAGGGCGTCGCTCCCCCACGCGACGAGCGTGCCGCCGATGGGGCCGAGCAGGTATCCGGCAATGGCGTTGGGCAGAAAGCCGAAGCTGATGCGCAGCCAGTTGCCGAGGTTGATGGCAGTGATGCGGCTGAGGATGATTTGCAGTGCCATCAGCACGCCCATCACGCAGAGCTTTCGGGTGGTCATCCGGGCGCAGTCCCGCCAGTAGTGGGCATGGAAAACGGATTGTGACATCACAAAAAGCGCCTCCTAAGCGAATGATTTTCCCAGATCGCAGGAGGCAGCACCACGGAAGCTCTGATGCAGTGCGTACATCCAGAACTTCCCTAAGACAGCGGGATGCGCCGAACCCACCGCGCCGCCGTGCGGCTTCGTTTCATGACAACTCCCCGTTCATGAACACTTAACGCGGATTCAGCTACTCTGCCCGATGCGAATCACAGGCAAGGCTATTGTACGCCATTTCGCCCAAAAGTGCAAGGCTTTTTCGGGATTCCTGCTGTTTTTTCAGGGGGATTGAGGGCTTTCCCATGTGTAGTACGGCGCGTCCCAGAAGCCGTCGTACGCCGTCACCAGCACCTCGTCCCCGGCAGATATGGCGCTGAAATCCTCCTTGCTGACCGGAAAATCCAGCGTTCTGCCGTCCCACACCACGTCCATGTAGCAATAGCGGCTTGTCGCGCGCGTCTGCGAGACGGTGCTGATGTGCGACATGCCGACGTCCGCGTCAAACACCGAGTTCGTCGCAATCAGCCAGAACGCGCAGCTCATCCACAGCACCCCGACGACGATGAACACCCGCGCGGCGAATCTGCCCCGGTCAATGTCGGCAGCGGCTTGTTTCTCCGAAATCATCAGCGGAATCAGCAGAATCAGCGCAAGCAGGATGCTCCGCCACACCAGCGTCGATTCGTCCGGACGCATCCCGATTTGGCAACCGACAATCAGGAACGCCGCCGCCAGCATCGGCAGGAACACGCGCGGGACGGCGATTGTCCCCTTCTTCGGGGCGGTCAGGGCAAGGAGGCAGAGCGCAATCAGCCCGACCGCGTACAGCACCAGCGCGACGGTTTCCAGCGCCGGGACGAAGTGCGCCACCAGCGCCGCCGCCAGAAGTCCCCACGCGGCATAAACCACGGGTTTCGGGGTAAAGGGGCTTTTGGCGGTGGATTTGTTGTTTTGGGGCATGTTAATTCTCCTTTTGCGGCTTCGGCAGTTCGACCTCGTAATACGGTGCGCCCCAGAAGCCGGGATGCTCCGTCACGGTAACAACCCGCTGTTCGTCATATCGGTTATAATCACTCTTGCTGACGGAAAACGTGTTTGTTTCGTTCGTCAAAGGCTTCGACACTTCCAGATAATAGCTCATCCGGTGCTTCGTCCCCTTTTCCATCCGCTTCCGCGTGATGACACCCGTCGTCGCCGTACCTTCGCTCGTGTCAAAAGCAACGTTGGTCGCGTAGACCCAGTTGAAGCAGCTGAGGACAATCAGGAACACAATCGTGATGGCGCGCATCCAGTATTTGTTGTTCCCCGCCTTTCCGGACGGAACGCGGCGCTCCGCAAGCAGCATCGGCAACGCCAGCAGCAGCGAAATGATGATAATCCACAGCCACAGCTTGCCCTCTTCGCCGAAGTCATAGCGGCGAACCTCTATCGCCAGAAGCCCCGCGCCGAACAGGAACGGCATAAAGTCGTTCTCGTTCACTGCCAGCCCCTTGATTTTGCGTCGCAGTGTCATCGCGTACATCGCCAGCATCCCGGCGGCGTACAGAATCAGCCCGACACGCTGGAAATTGGGGACATGGCGGATGCCGACGGCTTCCAGCATCAGGACGCAGGACAGAATCAGCAGGGCTTTCCGCCTGATTTTCTCTCCCATTTTTCTTCCTCCAGTACGTCAAAAGCGCCCGCCGGAAGTGTTTCCAGCGGACGCCGAGAGCAGCCTTTACTTCAGCAGGATAATCGTCGCGATTTCCAGCCCGGCTTCGAGGATGATGGACACACCCATGAAGCCCCAGACGATGTTCATCGCGGTGTTCGGGTTGAGCAGGATGAACAGCGCCAGCACAACCGCCAGCGCCGCGGAAATCGCCGGGAAGTACCAGCGGATGCCGCTCAGGCGGAGAATGTCCACCGTGCACTGCACCTTATACGCCGCCAGAATCAGCATGGCGATGGCGTACACCCACGTCACGAACGGCAGCGCCGCCAGCAGCACGCCGTACTGCGTCACGCACAGAACGCCGAGGATGATGAGCAGCAAGCCCTTGAAGAGCAGCTGCTTGATGACCATTTTTTCTGCTTCGCCGACAAAATACAGCGTGCAGAAGACGACGCCCGTAAGAATCATGACAGCGCCCGCGCCGATGATGAAGGCGGAGGTGACGGCGTCGGGGTTGACGAGCAGCAGCACACCGACGATGATTTCAGCGATGCACAGCAGGATGTTGCCAATCTTGCTGGTCAGAAATTTCTTCATGGTTGATTTTCTCCCTATTCTCCGATTGGTTATTTACTTGTTGGTTTGGATTACAGGCGCAATCAGGCTTCCTTCTTGTTCAGGATGTTCATGAACTCTTCGCCGGTGATGGTTTCTTTTTCGTACAGGTACTTCGCCAGCTCGTCGAGTTTCGCGCGGTTTTCGGTCAGAATCTGCGTCGCCTTCTGGTACTGCTCCTTGACGATGGAGACGACCAGCGCGTCAATGCGCGCCTGCGTTTCCGCCGAGCAGGACAGGGACGTGTCGCCGCCCAGATAGGCGTTTTCGACCGTCTCCATCGCCACCATGCCGAACTCGTCGCTCATGCCGTAGCGGGTAATCATCGCGCGGGCGAGCTTCGTGGCCTGCTCAATGTCGTTGGACGCGCCGGTCGTAATCGAGCCGAACACAATCTCTTCTGCCACACGACCCGCCGTCAGCGTCGCAATTTTGTTGATGATTTCGTCCTTGGTCATCAGGTAGTGGTTGCCCTCATCGACCTGCATCGTGTAGCCGAGCGCGCCGGACGTGCGCGGCACGATGGTGATTTTCTGCACGGGCGCGGAGTGGCTCTGCAGCGCCGCGACGAGCGCGTGACCGATTTCGTGGTAGGACACGATGCTCTTTTCCTTGTCGGTGAGAATCGCGTTCTTCTTCTGATAGCCGGCGATAACGACCTCGATGGATTCCTCCATGTCCGCCTGAGACGCGGCGGTGCGGTGGTTGCGGACAGCGCGCAGGGCGGCTTCATTGACGATGTTCGCCAGTTCCGCGCCGGATGCGCCGGACGCCATGCGCGCAATCTGCGCATAGTTGATGTTCGGCTCGGTCTTAATCTTCTTCGCGTGGACGCGGAGGATGGCTTCACGACCCTGCAAATCCGGCAGCTCCACGGGCACGCGGCGGTCGAAACGGCCGGGGCGGGTCAGCGCGGGGTCAAGGGATTCGGGGCGGTTCGTTGCGGCGAGAATGATAACGCCGTTGCTGCCCTCGAAGCCGTCCATCTCGGTCAGCAGCTGGTTGAGCGTCTGCTCGCGCTCGTCGTTGCCGCCGCCGAACTTGCCGCCGTCGCGCTTCTTGCCGATGGCGTCGATTTCGTCAATAAACACGATGCAGGGCGCTTTCTCCTTCGCCTGCTTGAACAGGTCGCGCACCTTGCTGGCGCCCATGCCGACGAACATCTCCACAAATTCCGAGCCGGAAATGGAGAAGAACGGCACGTTCGCTTCGCCCGCGACTGCCTTGGCGAGCATGGTTTTGCCTGTGCCGGGCGGGCCGACGAGCAGAATGCCCTTGGGCATCGACGCGCCGATATCGCGGTACTTCGACGGGTCATGCAGGTAGTTGACGATTTCGCTCAGGTTCTCCTTCGCTTCGTCCTCGCCCGCCACATCGTCGAACTTAATGCTGCCCGCACTGTCCTTCACATATACCTTGGCATTGGAATTGCCCATGCCGAAGGACATCGCGTCCTTGCCGCCGCCCATGCGCTTCATCATCTGGCGCGTGAGCAGCTGCCCCAGCGCGATAAAGAGCACAATCGGGAAGACGAAGGAAAGCAGAAACGACAGCAGCGGCGACGTTTCCTCCACAATTTCCTTGTCGAACCTCACGCCGTGTTCGGACAGGCGGCTGGTCAGCTCCGGGTCATCCATCTTGCCCGTGCGGTAATAAACAGCGTTCTTATTGGCTTCGTCCTCCTTGGTGATGAAGACGATCTGATTGTCCTGCACTTGAACTTCAGAAATCTTGTCCTCTTCGGTCATCTGGATGAACGTGCCGTAATCGACATACTTCACGCGCGCCTGACTCACCATCGGCACGAGCAGCGTGTTAATCAGCAGCACGACCAGAATCGCGATTGCGTAATAGACAATCAGCGGTTTTTTCGGGGTTTTGACTTCATTCATGCGTTGGTATCCCTCCCATCGATGTTGATTCTACCATGGCTTTATGAACTCAGTTTGTCCTTTTCAGCGAAAAGTTTTCATGTTTTTGCGAGAATACCGAAAATGGGACGGCGGAGAATTTCCGTCATCCCACTAACTGGTTACAGTTGTCCCACCACGTCGTCCATGCTGTACATGCCGGGCTGCTGATTCATCAGGAACGCCGCCGCACGCAAAGCGCCCGCAGCAAACACGCCGCGGTTCTCCGCGCTATGGCTGATGCGGATTCTCTCGCCCGTGCCGAAGAAGCAGACTTCATGCTCGCCCGTGACCGTGCCGCCGCGCAGGGAGTGCATCCCGATTTCCTGATGCTGGCGCTTGCAGTCGCGTCCGTGGCGGCCGAAAACGGCTTCGCGCTCATCCGGATAGGCAGATTTGACCGCGTCCAGGAGCATCAGCGCCGTGCCGGAGGGCGCGTCGAGCTTGCGGTTATGGTGCGCTTCGACAATTTCCACGTCAAAGGCATCGCCAAGGACGCCTGCCGCCTTCTTGGCGAGGGCGCGCAGCAGGGCAATGCCGAGGCTCATGTTGCCGGAGCGGAAAATCGGCACGACTTTCGACGCTTCGGCGATTTGGTGAAGCTGCTCGTCGGTCAGCCCCGTCGAGGCAATGACGACCGGGACGCGGTGCTTCGTGGCGTAATCCAGCACGTTCGCGCCGGGCTTCCAGTTGGAGAAGTCAATCACCACATCCGCCTTGGGGGCGTCGGCATAGTTCGCATAGAGGGGGAAATCCGGCTGATACGGGGCGACCCCGGCGGCAATGTCCACACCGCACACCACGTCAATGCCGGAGGATTTTGCTTGCGCGGCGACCTCGCGGCCCATGAAGCCGCACGCGCCGCTGATGAGGATGGTCATCGTTGTTCTTTGCTCCTTGTGTTTCCTAAGAAAATTGTGCTTTTTTGTTGCAGAGGATTTCGCGTCTGCGGACGCGACCAAAGGGCAATGAAAACAGACGAACGTCTGCGGTCGCCCTTTGGAAACCTTCGCAGTGCACACCCATGTTTCTTGGCCTTTTTCGCAGCTGCTATTATAATGGAAGCGGTTAAATCAGCTTCCAGCCGCGCATAATGTCGGCGAGCTTCTGCTGGTTGGCTTCCTGCATGGGAATCAGCGGCAGACGCAGTTCGTTGCGGCACATGCCCATCATGCTCGTGGCTGCCTTGCAGGGAATCGGGCTGGTTTCGCAGAACAGCGCCTTCACCATCGGCAGCAGGTCGCGCTGCATCTTGGACGCTTCCGCCCAGTTGCCGGAGAGCGCGAGGGACGTCATCTTGCTCGTTTCGGCGGGCATGACGTTGCTCAGCACGGAAATGACGCCCTGGAAGCCCAGCACCATCAGCGGAATCGTCAGGTCGTCGTTGCCGCAGTAGAAGGTTGCGTCGTCGCCGACGAGGTTGATTTTCTCCATTGCCTGCGCCACGTCAGGGTTCGCTTCCTTCACGGCGACGACCTGCGGCAGGCGGCAGATTTTCTCAAGCGTCGCGGGCTGGATGTTCACGCCTGTGCGGGAGGGCACGTTGTAGACGACAATCGGCAGGCTGGTCTTTTCGGCAATCTCCGTGTAGTGCGCCACCAGACCCTCCTGCGTGGACTTGTTGTAGTAGGGGGTGACGACCAGCTGCGCCGCCACGCCGAAGTCCTTGACGACATTCGCCGCGTGGATGACCTCGCGCGTGCAGTTGCTGCCCGTGCCGGCAATGACGCAGGCGCGGTCTTTCGCGCGCTCGGCGACGAAGCGAATGACCTCAATGTGCTCATCCCACGTCATCGTCGATGGTTCGCCCGTCGTGCCCGCGGCAATCAGCGCGCTCACGCCGCCCGCAATCTGGCTTTCTACGAGGTTGTCCAGCGCATCCCAGTCGATTTCGCCGTTCTTGAAAGGCGTAATCAGCGCCGTACCAGTGCCTGTGAACAAAGGTTTCATTGTGATAACTTCCTTCCAGATATTTATACGATTTTTGCATTACACCCGGTGCGGAATGTACCCCTTGCGGCAGAGCAGCTCTGCCGTCAGGATGCCGCCGCCCGCCGCGCCGCGCACCGTGTTGTGGCTCAGGCAGACAAAGCGGTAGTCGAACAGCTTATCCTCGCGCAGACGGCCGATGGACACGCCGAAGCCGTTCTGGAAATCGCGGTCAAGGCGAGTCTGCGGGCGGGAGGGGTCTTCAAAATACTGCAGGAAGGGCTTGGGCGCGCTCGGCAGCTCCAGTCGCTGCGCTTCCGTCTCGTAGTTCGCCCAGCGTTCCTTAATCTGCTCGATGGTCGGCTTTTTCTTGAAGCTGACGGACACCGCCGCCATATGGCCATCGGAGCAGGCGACACGCAGGCACTGCGCGGAGATGACGGGCAGCGCGGCGTTGACAATCTTGCCATCCTCCACATGCCCCCACAGCTTCAGCGGCTCGCGCTCGCTCTTTTCGTCCTCGCCGCCGATGTAGGGAATCACGTTATCCACCATTTCGGGCCACGTCTTGAACGTCTTGCCCGCGCCGGAAATCGCCTGATAGGTGCACACGCTGACCTTCTCCGGCTCAAAATCAAGCAGGGGGGTCAGGGCGGGCACATAGCTCTGGATGGAGCAGTTCGGCTTGACGGCGATGAAGCCGTTCTTCGTGTCAAGGCGCTTTTTCTGCGCTTCAATGACGGCAAGGTGATCGGCGTTGATTTCCGGCACGACCATCGGCACGTCCTCGATGCCGCGGCAGGCGCTGTTGTTGCTCACCACCGGAATTTCGTGCTTCGCGTAGGCTTCCTCCAGCGCGCGGATTTCGTCCTTCTTCATGTCCACGGCGCAGAAAACGAAGTCCACATGCTTGCTCACTTCGTCAATATCCGCCGCATCGACGACGGTCATGCCCGCCACCTTTTCCGGAATCTCCCACGAGAACGCCCAGCGCTCCCCGACCGCCTCGCGGTACGTCTTTCCGGCACTGCGCGCCGACGCCGCCACACAGTTCACCTCAAACCACGGATGATCCTTCAGCAGCGAAATAAAGCGCTGACCGACCATGCCCGTTGCGCCAACAATGCCTACACGATACTTCTCCATTGGCTGTATCCTCCATCCATGTGTTTCTGCTGATTTTTTTGCGGTATCCTGTCCATTCGGATTGAAAAAAAAGCCACCACAAGCCATCCTGCTCGCGGTGCGCCAAAGACCCGATTTTCCATGCAGTCGCCCGCATGATGCCCTGCCCATAAGGAACAGGCGGTGTCTCAGTGAATCAGCGCTCCGCCGGGGATTATTTTGCCCCGATGACAGTCACGAACCTGTCCGGCCCGCGCCCAAGCACAGGGTCTGCGGCTTCGTTTGCCCTGCCTTTCGGCGCACCACCCCTTCCCGCGGCCTCTGCGGAAGCCATCCTCCGCCGCGGTACACGATGCGTGCGCACCTCTGATTCCGTTCCTATGCAATTATCGGATACCAATGCTATCATAGCACGCTTTTGCTTATCTGTCAATGACTTATACTATTTCCTGATGAAAATGCGCCAAGATGCGCCGCGAATTTTTGTATTCTGGCTAACACGAATGAAACGCAGCGTAGCAGCGCTACGCTAAGTGGAATGAGTGGACGCCAGAATCAAAAAGGCGCAAGCAGATGGCGCAGGTAAATCAGGAAATAGTATCACGCAGATTTCCGCCGTTTCTTCACCAGAAACCGCACAACCCCGCGCAGGGGCTTCGGCACCTTCACGCACACCATCCGCACCCGCATTTCTGTCACCTCCTCCCCACACAGATCAGCACCAGCCCGGCGATTGCCAGCGCCACGCCAAGCAGCGCCGCCCACGCCCACGCCGGGATGCACAGCAGCAGCACAATCAGCCCTGCCGCCACCAGCACGACGCCCGCAATCATCAGCGCGCGCTGACCCGTGCAGATGACCCATTGCCGCTCGCCGCAGGAGCGTTTGCGCATTCGTCTCCCTCCCCGCTCGGTTGATTCGGTTGAGGGTATGCGGGGAATGCGCCGCTTATGCCAGCAAGCCGAAATCCGCGAACGCCTTCGCCAGCCCGCCCGCCTCCACCGATTGACAGACCGCGTCCGCGGATTGCTTTGCCGCCTCCCCGCCATTGCCAATGAAGAAGCGGCTTGAGCATCGCTTCACAGCGGCCAGTGCAGAGGAAAACGCGGCGTCCCAAGCGGCGGGCGGATTCGATGGCAGCGACGGCGGATACGGGCGGCGCGGAATGCCCCGGCTGGGTGAGCGTGCCGTCGATGTCGAGGAAGATGGCGCGGTAATCGTGCATAGCGGATTTTTGCCTTCTTTCTTGGTGCAGTTCTTTCCTTATTATATAGGCTGTTTTGTCGCGGGGGGCGCTCCTGCGGGAGCGACGAGGGGCAATGGAAACAGAACCGATGTGGCTGCCGGAATCCCTGACATTACAATATGATATTATTCGCCCAAAACGCTGTTTTTCCTCTTGCCAGTTTCGTTTTTCCGGTGTATAATCAGCGGCGGAAGATTTCGCAAAGGAGCAAAATCATGGCATCCAAATCGCACGACCTGACGCACGGGCCGCTCGTCCAGCAGATTATCCTGTTTTCCCTGCCGCTGATGGCAACGAACGTGCTGCAAGTGCTGTTCAACATGTCCGACGTGGCAGTGGTTGGGCAGTTTGCAGGCCCGGAAGCGCTGGGCTCAGTCGGGTCTACCTCGATTCTTGTCTCGCTGTTCACCGGCTTCCTGATCGGCATGGGCAGCGGGGTCAACGTCGTCGTCGCCCGGTATATCGGCGCGCGGCACGACCAGGACGTGCACGAGGCGGTGCATACCTCGCTGATTCTCTCGCTGATTGTCGGCGTCATCATCATGGCGCTGGGTTTCCTTTTCACGCCCGCAATGCTCTCCATGCTCGGCACGAAGCCGGTGCTGATGGCGGGCGCGGTCAGCTATCTGCGCATCTACTGCCTCGGTATGCCCGCTATGGCGGTGTTCAACTTCGGCAACGCGGTGCTTTCCGCCGCCGGCGACACGAAAAAGCCGCTCTACTTCCTCTCGATGGCGGGCGTCATCAACATCCTGCTGAACCTGTTCTTCGTCATCGTCTGCCATTTGGCGGCGGCGGGTGTGGCGCTGGCAAGCATCATCTCCCAGTATATTTCGGCGGCGCTGGTGATTTTGTCCCTGCGCCGTTCAGGGAGCGTGGTGCGGCTGGAACGGTCGATGCTGCGGATTGAGCCGCACAAGGCAAAGCAGGTGCTGTCGCTGAGCATTCCCGCCGGTTTGCAGAACGCGATTTTCGCAATAGCGAACCTGTTCATTCAGGCGGGCGTGAACTCCTTTGATGAGCTGATGGTGGAAGGCAACGCCGCCGCGAACGCCGACGCGCTCGTCTACGACGTGATGGCTGCCATTTACACCGCCTGCTCGTCCTTCATGAGCCAAAATTACGGTGCGGGCAAGCGCAAGCGCATCATCCACAGCTACTTCATCTCGATGGTGTTCTCCTTCGGCATTGCCCTTGTCATGAGCGCGCTGCTGGTCATCTTCGGGCGGCAGTTCCTCGGCATTTTCACAAACGTCGAGGAAGTGGCGCAAGCAGGGATGATCCGCCTGCGCATCATGGGCTGCTCCTACGCCTTCTCCGCCTTCATGGACTGCACCATTGCCGCGAACCGCGGGCTGGGCAAGAGCTTTGTGCCGACGGTTATCGTGATTATGGGGTCGTGCGTGTTCCGCATTATCTGGGTATACACGGTGTTCGCGTACTTCCACACCATTGAGAGCTTGTACCTGCTCTACATCGTTTCGTGGGCGATTACGGCGGCGGCGGAGATGATTTGCCTGCGCCGCGTCTACCGTGAGCAGATGCAGAAGCTGCCGCCGGACATTGACGGCGTGAAAGTGACCGCCTGAAAGGAGCGATTTTTCCCGATGACCAGCATTCTGATTAAGGACACGACCCGCGAGGAACGCCAGCAGATTGTCGACGACGCGATTGGCAACATTTCCGCGTCCTGCGACGGCTGCGCGGAGGGCATCATCGAGATGTACCAAGCGTATATCGACGGCGAGATGGAGCTGCGCGAAGTAAACGCGGCGTTTAACGCGCGGTACGTTTCCGGCGAGCAGGGCGCGGCACGGCGCAGCTGCTTCGGGCGCGGGTGGTAATTGTGCGCAAAGGAATCCCCCTCGGATGAATGGCATCGGAGGGGGATTTTTGTATGCACCGAAAAGCTGACGCACGAGTTACTTCCTTATGAGTATATTCTTTTGCGGGATGCGCGATTGCGTCACAGCCGATGCGCATCGAGAAATTGCTGGAACTCCTCGTCCGTCATCTTCCCCAAATCCACCTTGGTTCCCGCCTGCGCCAGATATTTGTGCACGTCATCAATCGGCAGATTGTCCATCCGGTGGATTTGCTGGTACTTTGCCCAGTATTTTCTTTCCAAATTTCGAAGATACGCCACATAGCCCGCACCCATCAATATCAGCAGAAAGGCAATCCGCACGACGAAATTGCCAGCCCGCGTGGTGGATTCCCCCTGCGTCGACAGGATGATGCCGACGATAACGGGAATCAGCAGCAGGCACAGCCGAATCGCCCATTGCGTCATGCGCTCCCGAACCGCCTGAATATCCGCCAGCTCGACGTTTTCCTCGCGTTTTTTCTTCATTATATTCTGCTCCTGTCCAGAAATTGCTGAAACTCCTCGTCCGTCATCGTCTCGAAGTCCACGGCCATCGGCTCATACCCTTCCTGCGTCGCATACTCGCGCACATCCGCCAGCGTCGGGAAAACCTCGTCCTGCTCGTCGTTTTCCCACGCGCCCGTCTTTTCGTCGAGAACGCCCAGCTGCACGCGGTAGCCGCTGCCCTCGCGGTAAACCGCCACGCGCGCCTCGGCGCAGAGCCACACGCCGACGAGGTTCGCGCGCAGGAGGTTGTCCATCCGGTGGATTTGCTGGTACTTCGCCCAGTACGCGGGCAGCCGCTTCTCGTCGCCCCTGCCGGAAACGAACCCCAGCACCATCAGCACCATCGAAAGCACAAAGACAATGCCGCCCAGCGTTTCGTGGGATTCCCGCAGCGCACAGCCGGCAAACAGCGGAATCAGCAGCACCACCGTCAGAAGGTTATGCTTTTTGACGCGCGTTTGGATGGCGTGAATGTCCGCCATTTCAACGTTTTCCGGCACGAGCACTTGTTTTCTCATATTCCCTCCACCATTGCAGAAACGCCGCGTCGCTCATTTTGTCCCAATCGGCTTCGGCGGGAACGTAGTCCTTTTCTCGCATATAGTCCCGCAGTTTCAGGCGCGACGCGAAACGCTGTTCCGGCTCTTCCTCGCGCCAGTCGTCCGCCGCCATGTCATAGGCTTCGACCTGCAGGAAGCACACTTCCCCCTGCCGCCGGATGCGGTAGCGCAGAAAGCCGTCCGTCAGCACCATTTCGTTCGGAGCGGCATTTCGTCGGCTGGCACCTTTCGCCATGTCCACGCGGCACATCTTCTGCTGGAGGTCGTACTTCACAATCCGCACCGCATTGCCGATAAGACCAATCATCATTGTGATTACGAAAATTCCCAATACAACCGTTGACCACGGGTCGTCCCACGGCATCAGAAACACCGGCGCCATCCCCCCGACCAAACCGATTGCGAGGGACGCCACACACCAGTGCGCCGCGTTCATCTTCTTTTTTTCCAGCGCCTCAATGGCTGCGTTGCTTTCGACCTTCGGCATCGTCCGCACCTCCCCCCTCATTGTACCACCGCCCGTGCTGCTTGTCAATCGAATCACAATCCCCCTTGCGCGGCGCGAAAATGCGTGATAAAATAGAACGAAAGAAGTCGTTTCATCCCGCAGGAAGGAGGGGGGAATCCCTTGAAATTGGAGCGGTTCGCGTATTTCCTCGCCGTCGCGCAGACGGGCAGCATCACCCTCGGCGCGCAGAAGAGCTTCATCACCCAGACCGCGATGAGCCAGCAGATGGCGGCGCTGGAGGCGGAATTGGGGCTGCCGCTGCTGAAGCGGAGCAAGTCCGGCACGTCGCTGACGGAGGCGGGGCAGGCGCTTGTGCCGATGGCGGAGCAGCTGGTTCAGTGCTATCAGGCGATAGAGACGTTTGCGGACGCGCAGCGCCGTCAGCCGCGGACGCTGACGATTGCCTACACCGGGCCGATGGAGCAGCAGCTGCTTCTGCGGGCGATTCCGGCGTTTCGGGCGCATCACCCGGAGGTTGAACTGCGCGTGCGGCAGCTGTCGATGGCGCGAATCGGCACGGCGCTGGAGGCGGGCGACTGCGACATTGCGCTGGCGATTCCGGGCGAAATTCCCTTGCAGCAGATGAAGCACGTCACGGTGATGGAGCGCCCCATCTGCGCCGCCGTCGCGTCGTCGCACCCGCTGGCGGGGAAAAATTCCGTCACCCTGCCGGAGCTGACGCATTTTCCCGTCATCCTCCTGCAGGCGGGCGCGAATCGCAGGGCGAGCAGCCAAATCGCCCGCTGGCTGATGGGGCTTGGGTGGACAAAGGACGCGCTGCGCTTTGCGGACACCATCGAGGATCAGCTGCTGATGATCAACCTGAATCAGGGCATTTCGTTCATGCCGCAGGGCAGCTATCCCGTCGGCATCCGCCTGATTCCCATCGTCAGCGACACGCCGATTCTCCACCACACCGAGGCGGTCATGCGCCAGATGACGCCGCTGCACCTGCAATTCGTCGAGCAGCTTCGTCAGGCGGACATGGCGGAGCGGCATCCATAAGTTCCGCTTATGACGAGAAAGAAAACGCTTGTTTGACATTCCTTTCACAAAGCGGTATGATACAGGCATGAAAGGAGGGATTTTTCCCTATGAAAAAGCGTTTGATTTCCCTGTTTGTGGCGCTGACGATGCTGCTGTGCCTGATTCCGGCGGCATTCGCGGCGACCTTCAACGCGGGAACATACACCGCCTCCGCCAAGGGCATGAACGGCGCGGTGACGGTTGAAGTGACCTTCTCGGACAGCGCCATCACCGATGTGAAGGTGACGGAGCAGGCCGAAACGCCCGCGATTGCGTCCGGCGCGCTGGAGCAGATTCCGGCGGACATCGTGGCGCATCAGACGCTGGCGGTGGACACGGTAACGGGCGCGACCATCACCAGCAAGGCGATTCTGGCGGCGGTCGAGGACTGCGTGAAGCAGGCGGGCGCTGACCCGGATACCCTGCGCACGCCGGTCGAAAAGAACACCGCGGACGTCGGCGATCGCACGGCGCACGTTGAGGTGCTGGTCATCGGCGGCGGCGGCACGGGTCTGGCGGCTGCCATGTCCGCAATGGACAACGGCGCGAAGGACGTGATGGTGGTCGAGAAGCTGTCGCGCTTTGGCGGCTCTACGTCCGTATCCGGCGCGGTCGTCGCGGCGGAAAACACCTACTACACGCAGAGCATCGGCTTGGAGCCGAACAGCGAAGTCTGGCTGGAGGAGTGGAAAGCATCCTCCGATTCGGACATCGGCGTGCTGGGCAAAGACCCCGGCTATCCGACCTACGAGCGCGTGAGCAACTACTTCACGCAGGTTGGCGAAACGGTCAACTGGCTGGAGGACAAGGGCGTTGCGCACTGGGTGACGTACCCCTTCTTCCCCAACGGGCGCTATCAGGTTCCGGATTACGTCATCGACAGCGAAACCGGCGCAGCTGACCCCGAAGGCGGCTACATGCTGATTGACCACATGGTGGACTGGCTGAAAAATCACGACGCTGACCTTCGCCTGAGCACGACCGGCACGAAGCTGCTGACCAACAACGCGGGCGACGTCATCGGCGCGACCGTGCAGGACGCAAGCGGTTCCTATGACGTGTACGCCTCCCGCGGCGTCGTGCTGGCGACCGGCGGCTTCGCGGCGAGCGAACCCATGATGCGCGAGTACCTGCCCCAGTTCGCCGACTGGATTGACCTGACCACCGCAGGCGCGGGCGACACCGGCGACGGGATGCAGATGGCGCTTGACGTCGGCGGCGTGTTCTACAACGACCCCTATGTCATCACCCTTGGCTCGACCAGCCGCAACGGCAGCATCGCGGGCTTCTGCATGTCCGTGAACCTGTGGGGGCGCATGGTTGTGAACAGCAAGGCGCAGCGCTTCTTCAACGAGGGCTACATGCCTTATCAAGCGACCGTCGCGCTGAGCCGCACGGAAGACGGCATCGCGTGGGCGCTGGGCGACAGCAAGTTCGCAGGCGCTGCGCTGCTGGACGCGGCGGTGGACGGCACCGAAGTCGTCAAGGCGAACACCATCGAAGAACTTGCCGCGCTGATGGGCGTGGACGCGGACACGCTGGTCAAGAGCGTTGAAACGTACAACACCGCCTGCGCGACGGGCAACGACACCGAATTCGGCAAGGACGCCTCCAACCTGACCGCCATCGACGCGGCGCCGTACTACGCGGTGCGCATCTACGTCTGCACGGGCGGCACGATTGCGGGCGTAAAGACGAATCTGGACTTCCAAGTCCTGCGCGAGGATGGCTCGGTCATTAACGGCCTGTACGCTGGCGGCGAGACCTCGAACCGCGAGATGTACGCCTACGCCTACTCTTCCGGCTCCGGTGTCGGCTACGCGCTGGCATCCGGCCGTCAGATCGGCATGAACCTGATGAAGTAAACACAAACATGGCATCGTCAAAACGGCGATGCCCTGCGTTTTTTTTGCTATTCGATTCAAAACAAAGCGCGTTCCCCTTTTCACCAGACCCGCCAATGGTGCCCGCAGTGCTGGCAGACCGCGACGCTCCTTGTCACCATCTCGTCGCGCCGGGGCGGCGGACGCTTTCCCTCCGCTCCGCCTCCTGCGACCAAATCACCGGCAGAAACAGCAGCTTGAACGGCCATATCCACCAGCCAATCAGCAGCCACCACGCCAAGCTGTGGCGCGTAGCCCGGCGTTCGCGAACCAGCTCCACCCGCACGTCACGGCTGCGGCAGCGTGGACATTTCATGCAAAGCACACCCTTTCTTTTGTGGATTTGCACCCATTATACCGCATGTATGCCGCTTTTGCAATCGCTTTTCCGGCATTTCGTACTGCGCGCGTTGAACGTGTCGAAGTCGCGACCCTTCCACGCCATCGGGATGGGTAGACAGCTCAGCTCCGAAAAGCGGATCAGGTACATCCGCATCAGGTCATGGATGTACTTTTTGGGAGGTGACACGGCGCTCCTGCCCGTTCATTGCTGCGCGATATTCTCCGGCTTTTCTTCCGAATCGGGCACTTGCGGCGCAAAAGGCAGTTCCAAAAGCTCGTCCGTCGGGAAAATCACTTCTACTAAATCAGCCATGCTCTCCCAGAAATCGTCATGCTGCTTCTCAAAAAACCATCTGTCGTTTTGCGGCATTTCCGCCGCCGTATGCCAAATTTCGCTGCTGTCGCTCTGCATGTACTCCGTTTTTGTCAGGATGGCAATCGTCGACTGGCGACTTTCTACGATATAATACAGCTGATATTCCTCCCCCGTCGCCGGGTCAAGCGCCGCCAATCCCTGCTGCATCCGCATCAAATTCGTCTGCCCCTTTTCGTCCACGAAATCGAGGTCAATTGGGCGGATGAGCGCCATCTTGCCATTCACCATCTTCGGTACAAGCCCCGCTTTCTGGCAGACCTCGTACTGCTCCATCGTCCGGAAGCCCTTGATGACGTCCAGCGGATAGCCCGATTCGCGCTGAATCTGTGCCGCTTCGTTCATGGACAAGCCATTCAGCGTCGCGCCCTTCAGCCCGACCGCCTCCGTCACGCCGCCCGAAATGCTGCCGACGATGGCGCCCCACTTGAAGTCCTCGCTGCCCGTCAAGGCTGCCTCGCGCGCCGCCTGCTGCATGTCGCCCGTGCGGACAGCCGTCGCGATGAACGCCGGCACGCCCGATTTCGCCGCGCCAAGCAGACCGCGGACAGCGCTGTCTTTGGCAGCCATCGCGAAAATCATGCTGACCGCCGGTGCGCCCACGCCTGCCGACACAACGAAAACCGTCACGCACACCAAAATCACGCCCGTGCCGATTGCCACGTTGCGAATCACGCGGTCGTAGGCATCATCGTAGTCCGTCCACAGCACGGCGACCGTCTCGTTGTTTTCACCAAGGGTGAAGATGTACTTCTCACCCTGAAACTGCCCGTTTAATTCAGAAAGCGTATAGCCGAAGTAGACGTTCTCCTGCGAGTTGAACGCCAGCTCGTCCAGATACTCCTGAGAGATGTACACCGCCTGTACGTTTTCCACAAAATAGTCGCTGCTGTCCAAATCGGACACCAGCTGTTCGTACAGGCTGTTTTCCAGATACGGCAGCAGCGCCGCATCCCCCATCCGGCGGAATTCCGGTGCGCTTTCACCCAGCGCACAGCCCGCCAGCAGCACCAGCGAACAAAGATTTTTCATCCGCATTCCCCTCATTTCAGGCGCTCCAGCGAGAAGCCGTTGCGCACATACGTCTCCAGCAGTTCCTGCGAACCGACGAAAATCGTTTTTGTTGTGGATTCACCCGTGTATCGGTTGCTGACCGAAATGGTGTATATGCCCTCCTGCGTGTAGCGGTCGCCGTCCTTTGCGGGGCGGTTGAAGCGCTCATCCTCGATGACGCCGTTCGCCGTTTCCACCAGCACCGCGCGCCGAACGTTGATGTCCAGATACCGCGAGCGCGCCAAATCCAGCGAGAATCCAGCCTCCGCGACCGATGTGTTCTGCAGCTCCGCGCCCGTCAGCAGGTCAAACGGGTAGACCATGCAGTTGCCGTTGCGGATGGAGAAGCGCAGGAAAATCCGGTAATTGCCAAATTTGCTGGTGATGTGCGTCAACTCGCTGTCCTGCACCTCGTAATCCAGCGCCACCTCGTAGTCGCCCTCTTCGTGCAGCACAATGCGTGTATTCGCGCCCGTTGTGCCTTTCGCCAGCAGATAATCCGTATAAATCGCCGGTTCATTTTTAGCATTCTGATAATCCGTGTGGCGGACAATCAGCGTGCCGCGCCCGAAGTTCGTTTTGGGAATGCCGAACTGCTGGTCATAGCCGTTCGCATCCGCCGCGAGAGAAAGCTGCGCGTTGCCGTTCAGCGCGTCGATATCCTGCTCCAAATCAAACCACAGGGTAACAGAATCGCCCAGCGTCTTGATGAAAACAGGCTGCTGATTTTCGTCCGCCGTCACGCGGGTGAAGCCCGTCAGGAAGAATCTTCCCAGCCGCCAGCCAAAGTGCTTGTCGTCACCGCTGATGGTATCCTGCTTGGCATAGCCCGTGTCAACCCCAGCATTTACGGCATCTGCCGAGAAGTAGTAGATGGATATGCCCTGCTGCTTGCAGCATTCGCGCAGGCGCGCCATGCTGTCGGCGTACTGTCCCGCGTCAGCAAACAGCGCCATTGCGCCCGCGTAATCCCCCGCTTCCTGCGCCGCTACTGCCTTTTCATAGCGGCTTGCGCGGCAAAGCGCGTCGCTGTCCGCATAACCCGCAAGTTCCGTGTAGAGGGCAATCGCGGCATCGTAATTTCCGCTTGCCGCTTCCGCCTGCGCCTGCTGATAGCGGTACTCCTTCGCCAGTGCCGCGCTGCCCGCATAGTCGCCCAGCGTGTCCAGCAGGGCGGTGGCTTCGGCATAATCCCCCTGCTCCGCAAGCTGCTTTTCCTGAACCTGCTGTTCATACGGGAACGCATTGCGGTCGGCGGACAAGTCCATCCACAGCGCCGGGCGAACCCCCAGTTTCTCCGTCACGCACTTCGTTCCGACCGCGCCGCGGACATCCAGAAAGCACGCGTCGTAGCTTTCCTTGCCCGGCGAGCGCAGCCACCAGTCCGTTTCGCCGATGCCGATGGTGGTGAAGCCCAGAAACTTCGCCCCCCGTGACCGGGCATATTCCGTGCCGCTGACTTTCCGCTGCTCCTGCTCCGGAAGATACTGCATCACCTGCGCGTAGCTGAGCAGGAAAACGTGCGTTTCCGCCGGTTCAGCATCCGTATTCTGCCATTCCGGATTCCCATCCGCCGCCGTATCCGCCAGCGTCACCGGGGCAATCGCCGCCCTGCACATCCAACACCAGCCACGCAAGGGCTCGCTGCCGTTATTGCACAATACAGCTGAAATTGGTAGTTTATTTACACCCGATTTCCCCCAAAACAAAAAAAGTGCCGCGACCCCTCTTGGGAATCGCGGTGAAGAAGTGGAGATGAGGGGAGTCGAACCCCTGTCCGAAGGCTCGCTTGCAGGACCTTCTCCGAGCGCAGACTGTGATTTGAAATTCCCGCACGATGACACCCGCAGTCAGGCTTCAGCGATTGGTAGCTTCATGTTACGGACGCATGGCAAAGCTTACATGCGCTCGTTCCCCGCTTGAATGGCGCCGGGAACCGGTCAAGCGGGCAGACCGGGCCAGCGTCGCGCCTAATTAGGCAGCGAAAGCGTACTGATTATTGTCAGTTACATTTAAGTTCCCCGTTTTATCGTGGTCAGGGGCCACGGCTCGCTTATCCCGCCCTCGACAACCCCCGTCGAAACCGGATCATCCCCATGAATGAGATGGCGCTTCTTTTGGGGCAGCGCCGCCCATTGGTTGATGGTAATTTGTTGCTGGTTTTCTTTTGTTGCAAAAGGAATCGCCACTGCGGTGGCGACCAAAGGGCTTTCCGATCGCCCTTTGGAAACCTTCGGCTGGACACTCCCATGCTGCTTTTGGGGGAAAGTTACAATAGGAAGTTAGGTTGCCCGTTCCTTTATCGTATGTGCAAAGGTTGTGCTGAGGTCACTTGTTGTGCTCCCTGAGTGCGCGGCGGATGTCGCGGTCAGCGTCGCGCTTGGCGATGGTGTCGCGCTTGTCGTGTTCCGCTTTGCCGCGGCAAAGACCCAATTGCAGCTTCATCCGCCCGTCCTTCAGGTGGATTTCCAGCGGCACAAGCGTGTAGCCCTGCCGGGAAACAAGCCCGTCCAGCTTGCGGATTTCGCTCTTGTGCATCAGCAGCTTTTTCGGGCGCATGGGGTCGCGGTTGAAGATGTTGCCCTGATCGTAGGGGCTGATGTGCATCCCCTCGACCCAGATTTCGCCACCGCGAATCTGCGCCCACGACTCCTTCAGGTTCACGCGTCCCTGCCGGATGCTTTTGACCTCCGTGCCGAACAGCGCCAGCCCGCACTCATATTTCTCCTCGACGAAATAATCGTGCCACGCCTTGCGATTCTGTGCCACGGACTTGATTCCCTTCTGATGCGGCACGTTCCTCGCCTCCCTTGCGCGTCTGCCTGTTTCAGCAGGAACTATTATAGCATATTCGTTTTTTTATTGCAAGTCCCAAACTTCCATGCTATAATAAAAAGGAAGATTTTCTGTGGTACAGGAGGAAGGACAGGATGAACGATCTTCACGAGATGGCGGCAAACAGCCGGGAGGCGGCTTGGACGCTGGCGGCTTCGTCGCTGGAAACGCGAAACGCGGCGCTTCTGCGGATGGCGGAGACGCTGGAAAATCATCAGGCGGATATTTTTGCGGCGAACGCGGCGGATATTCATCAGGCGGAGGCGGACGGGCTGGCAGCGCCCCTGCTTGGCCGGCTGAAATTCCGCGAAGAGAAGCTGCGCGCCGTGACGGACGGACTTCGCGCGCTGGCGGATTTGCCCGACCCCATCGGCGCAACGACGATGACGCACGAAATCACGCAGGGGCTGAAAATGTACCGCGTGACCTGCCCGATTGGGGTCATCGGCGTGATTTTCGAGAGCCGCCCGGATGCGCTGGTGCAGATTGCGTCGCTGGCGCTCAAGAGCGTCAATGCCGTGCTGCTCAAGGGCGGGCGCGAGGCGGAGCGGACGAACGCCGCCTTGTGTGATGCGCTCCGGGAGGCGGCGGCGGATGTCGGGCTTCCGGCGGATTTCGCGCAGCTGCTGCATTCCCGCGAGGACGTCGCCGCCATGCTGAAGGAGGACGCGCTCATCGACCTCATCATCCCCCGCGGCAGCAAGGAGTTCGTCCGCTATATCATGGACAACAGCCGCATTCCCGTGCTGGGGCACTCCGACGGCATCTGCCACGTTTATGTGGATAAATCCGCCGATGTGGAGATGGCGGTTTCGATTGCCGTGGACAGCAAAGCGCAGAATGTGGCAGTCTGCAACGCCTGCGAGACGCTGCTCGTCCACCGCGATATCGCCGCTGATTTTCTGCCCAAGCTCCTGCCCGCGATGCAGGAAAAGCACGTCCGCCTGCTGGGCGACGAGGCTACCCGCGCGATTATCCCCGTCGAAGCCGCGACGGAAGAGGACTGGCGCACGGAGTATCTGGATTATGTGCTGTCCATCCGCGTCGTGGATTCGCTGGAAGCCGCGATTGCCCACATCAACCGCTACGGCAGCCACCACACGGACTGCATCGTCACCCGTGATGACGCGGCGGCGAAGGCGTTCCTGACCCGTGTGGATTCCGCCGGCGTGTACCGCAATGTGTCAACGCGCTTTGCGGACGGCTTTGTGTACGGCTTCGGCGCGGAAGTCGGCATTGCGACGGGCAAGCTGCACGCGCGCGGCCCGATGGGGCTGGACGGTCTGACGACCTACAAGTACAAATTGCTGGGCGACGGGCAGCTGATGGCGGAGATGAAATCCGGTCAGCGCGCGTACACCCACCTTGTGCTGCACGAGGACTGCCCGCTATGACACAAGGCATTGCGTTTTTTGATTTTGACGATACCCTTGCCCGCGGCGATTCCATCCTCCCCTTCCTGCTGTACTGCATCCGCAAGCGGATTTCGCCGCGCCGGCAGCTGATCAAGGCGGCGGGGGCGTTCCTGTACTGGAAGCTGCGGCCGTCGCGGGCGTCGCGGGCGAAATCCGCCACGCTGTCGTTTTTGAAGGGGCGTTCGGCGGACGAAATGCTCGATGTCGCCCGCGCGTTCTTCCGCGATGAATACCTGCCGCGCTTTTATCAGGATGGGCTGACGGAGCTGTGGAGTCTGCGCTCGCAAGGGATGAAGCTGGTCGTCGTCAGCGCGTCGCCGGACGTGTACATGCGCGCCCTGCCGGAGTTCATGCCACTTGACGCGGTGCTGTCCACGCGCTGCGAGGTCGGTGGCGACGGGCGCTACACGGGGCAAGTCGGCGAAAACTGCAAGGGTGAAGAGAAGGTCCGCCGAATCGAGCAGTATTTGAAGGAAAACGGCTTCGTGCTGGACATGAAGTGTTCCTCCGCCTATGGCGACTCCCCGTCCGATGCGGACATGATGGCGCTGGTGAACCGCGCGGTGCTGGTGAATCCGAAAAAAGCGCTTTTGCGCCGGCGGCCGGACGGCATTGTCGTCCACTGGACTTAACATGATAAACAGAAAGGTGAATTACACATTATGATGCGTCTCCAGAAGTTTCTTGCCCTCTCCGGCGTGGCGTCGCGCCGCAACTCCGAAAAGCTGATTGCCGACGGGCATGTGGCGGTAAACGGGAAGGTTATCACCGAAATGGGCGTGCAGGTGGATGAATCCGCCGACGTGGTGACGGTGGATGGCAAGGTTTGCAAAATTCAGGAAGAAAAGCACTATCTGGCGTACAACAAGCCGATGGGCGAGGTGACGACCGTCGCCGACCCCGAAGGCCGCCCGACGGTGATGGACAAGTTCCGCGATTACCCGGTGCGCCTGTACCCTGTCGGGCGGCTGGACTACGACAGCGAGGGTCTGCTGCTGCTGACCAACGACGGCGACCTGATGAACAACCTCCTCCACCCCAGCCGCGAGGTGAGCAAGGAGTACCTGGTGAAGGTATCCAACCGCGTGACGGACGAGGAAATCCGTCGTCTGCGCGCGGGTGTCCGGCTCGACGACGACCGCATGACCTCCCCGGCAGACGTGCACCTGGTGCGCTACGAGACGTTCGCGTCCGTGCTGCTGGTGACGATTCACGAGGGGCGCAATCGGCAGGTGCGCCGCATGTTCAGCGCGATTGGGCACGAGGTCGTCGCCCTCAAGCGCGTCGGCTTTGCGACGATTAAGCTGCACGACCTGCCGCGCGGCCAGTGGCGCCGCCTGACGGACGTGGAAGTACGCAAACTGAAGGAGCTGTGAGCATGAGCTACGAGCTTCGCAGCGCCCGCTGGATTGCCGCCGATGTGCTGCGGCAAGTGGTTCAGCCGGGTGACACGGTGGTGGACGCGACGCTGGGCAACGGGCATGACACGCTGATGCTCTGCGAACTGGTGGGCGAAACGGGGCGCGTCATCGGCTTCGACATTCAGCCCGACGCGGTGGAACGCACGCGCGAGCGTCTGGCGGATGCAGGGATGCTGTCCCGCTGCACGCTCTACGCCGAGGGGCATGAGCATCTATCGGAGCGGGTGACTGTGCCGATTCGCACCGCGACATTCAATCTTGGCTGGCTGCCGGGCGGCGACAAGCGCATCACGACGCACTGGGAGACGACGCGCGCGGCGATTTCGGCGGCTTTGTCGCTGCTGATGAAGGGCGGCGTCTGCACCATTTGCGCCTATCCGGGGCACGCCGCGGGCGACGAGGAACGCGCCGCGCTCATGGCGTACCTGTCGGCGCTGCGCCCGCAGGAGTACAACGTGCTGCACCACCGGTTTTTGAACGCCGGGGCGGGCGCGCCGGAGTGCTTTGTGGTGCAGAGGCAGTAAATACACAAGGATGTGATGACATGGCTGATTTGACGCTGGCAGAAGCACAGGATTTGATTCAGGTTCTGAAAAAAATCTTGCAAAGCAGGAAATTCTTTTTGCCCCAAAGCGGACAGCAGGTAAAACTTGAATTAGCCTCTGTGTTTTCCGATAAAGATCGTTTTACCGTTGTCGCAAACCGTACTGGCAGAATTGTAAAAGACAAGTTTACTTTATTGCTGCTCTATGGCAAAGACAAAGGACTTTTACGAATTGATGCAGTAGGTGCTGACCATGTTAATCCTGACGGCACAGTTGTTCCATGCCCGCACATCCACTTCCAAACAAAAGATAGCGGAAAGTGGGATGCTTGGGCAGCGGAAATTCCTGCCGTATTCGGAAATGTCGAGGACAGAGTGGAAACTTTCAGGACATTTCTGCAATACTGCCATGTCCACAACATTGCAAGCATAGAGATATGCGAGCAAACGGAAATGGAGTGAGTGTATGAGCAGCTCAGTTTCCTTTGATTTTATCGAGAACTATCTTTCATGGATTCGCTCGAAATCCTCTCAGAAAACCATTGGGGATTTTGAGGAAATCACCACCCCGTTTGTGGATTCCCACAACGACAAAATTCAGTTCTATGTGAGTCGCTCGCCAAACGGCTTCTCCCTGACAGACGATGGCTACACGCTGAGCGACCTCGAAATGTGCGGTTGCGACGTGAAGTCGAAGAAGCGCAAGGCTTTCATCCAGCAAATCGCGGAATCGCTGGGCGTTTCTATCAAAAACGGTGAAATCACCGCCGAAGCGACCGAAGCCGACATTGCCTGCAAGCAGCACATGATGATTCAAGCGATGCTGAAAATCAGCGACATGTTTCTTACATCATCATCCAGAGTGAAAAGTCTGTTTTTTGAGGAAGTCGACTCTTTTTTCAGCCAATACGACATTCGCAACACGCCGTCCATCATGATGATGGGGCAGTCCGGGCTTTCGCACCGCTTCGATTTTGTGATTCCCGCGTCTAAGAAGATGCCTGAACGCATCGTCACAACGCTGAATGCCCCGTCGAAGCAGAATGTGCAAGCTGCGATTTTCGCGTGGAACGATGTCATGAAAACGCGCTCGACGCACAGCCGGGGCTACATCATCCTGAACGACGCGAAAAAAGCGGTGAACCCTGAAATCGTCGCCGCTATTAAGAGCTATGAGCTGGTTGCGGTGCCTTGGAGAGAGCGCGAAGCGTACATCCCCGAACTGGCATCCTGATGCGGCACACAAAGGAGGTTTTCCCCATGCACACCCCCGCCCCCATTGAACTCATGAACGTCTGCCTCCTGCGCGACGATGCGAACCGTATGCTCGTGCAAGACCGCACCGACCCATCGTGGCCGGTGCTCTGCTTTCCCGGCGGGCACGTCGAAATCGGCGAAACGTGTGCGGATGCCGTCGTCCGCGAAATGCAGGAGGAAACCGGGCTGACCGTCGTTTCACCCCGGCTCGTCGGCATCAAGGAGTGGATGAAGCACGGCGGGCAGACCCGCGCGCTGGTGCTCTGCTATGAAGCATCGGCGTACACAGGCACGCTGACTTCCTCCGCCGAGGGCGAAAACCGCTGGATGACGCGGGAGGAAATCGCCGCCCATCCGCGTGGGAAATCGCTGCTGGACTTCCTGCCCGTGTACGAAAATCCCGACGTGACCAGCATGTTCTACGCGCCCGACGGCGACGGCTGGACGGCGGTTTACCGCTAATACTTCATATAGGCTTCACATCCGTGTGCTATCATCCCCCTAAATCCCCCGAAAGAAGGAAAACGACCCGTGAAAACACCCGTGACGCACGAGCGCCTGCAAAACCACCTGACGTATTCATGGTGGAAGTATGTCCTGATGATGGTACTGGTCATCTTTTTCTGGAGCATCCTGTTCACGACGACGCGCTACCGTCCGCCGGAAGAAAAGAAGGTCATTGTCGGCGTGTACGGCGCGGGCAATCAGACGGCGCTGGACACCTACATGGAGGACGTTCGCCAGCTGCTCCTGCCCGACATGGAGGAAATGAACACGCAGTTCATCATGAGTGACGAAACCTGGGGTTCATCGGTGCTGATGACCCGCATGACGGCGCGCGAGTGCGACATTTACCTGCTGCCGAAGGATCTCTTTCAGACGTATGCTCAGCAAGGGGTGTTTGTGGCGCTGGAGGAAACCATGCCGGACTTAGTGAGCGAGCTGGAATCGCGCGGCATCAGCCTGAGCCGCGGCTGGCGCACGGACAGCGACACGGGCGAAAAGCACCTGTTCGGCATCCCGTGTGCGGATTTGCCGTATCTGGACACGTTCCTGTATCCGACTGCGGATTCGTACTACGCATGCATTTTCCGCGCCAACGGCAACGAAGAAAATGTTCAGGCGTTCTTTGACTACTTCATTCGCGATATGCTGAATGAGCCGTCGGCGGCAGAAGACGCGGACGCGGCATAAGGCGATTCTTGCATTGCACTGCAAATGTGTCGCAGTGGTTTCGCCTCTGCGGAGGCGACCAAAGGGCTTTCCGATCGCCCTTTGGAAACCTTCGGCGCGTGCACTCCCATGTTACTTGGTTTTGTCTGTTTCTGGTGTTTTTTTCTTCCCTGCTTTTGGGAAATTGGTACATAACCGACCTCATCAGCACCATATAATAGGAAGTTATTCGCACAAGGAGGAATCCCCCATGCAGCATTGCATTTTGGTCAAGTGGACGCCCGACGCGGGTGACAAGGACGCGTTGGCGAAAGAGGCGGAGGCGATTTTCGCGCAGGCGGTGGCGGACGGCGTGGCGACCGCGCTGACCATCCGCCGCAACGTCATCAACCGCCCGAACCGCTATGATTTGCTGATTGAGCTGACCATGACGCCCGATATGCTGCCCGCCTACGATGCAAGCGAACCGCATCACCGCTGGAAAGAGACGTTCGGCGCACGCATCCAGCAGAAGGCGATTTTCGACTACGAGTGATTTCTGCTGATTCCGGATGTTTTTTCCGTGCATTTCCACGCATACGGCAAAAATTGACTTGCCAATCCTCTCCCGGAGTGGTATCATGAAGATGATACTGCTCCTGTTTTGGTGGGCAGAAAAAGGAGGGAAAAACACATGAGTAAGCGTCTCCTGCGCTCGCTGCTGTCGCTGATGGTCTGCATGGCAATGCTGCTGAGCCTTACGCCCGCGCTTCTGGCGGAATCGGCGGATGCGCCGTCCACCGAGATGGCGGTCGGTGCTGTCATCCACGGCTTTGAAGTGGTGGAGAACGGCGAGTTCGCACTGCTGAACGCAAAGACGACCGTCCTGCGCCATCAAAAGACCGGCGCGACGGTGTTCTTCCTCATCAACGAGGACACGAACCGCGCGTTCGACATTTCGTTCGTCACCCCGCTTAGCGACGACAAGGGCATTCCGCACGTCTTTGAGCACTCCACACTGGACGGCTCGAAGAAGTACCCGTCGGCAAGCCTGTTCTTCAACCTCATTTACCAGACCTACAACACCTACATGAACGCCGCGACGTATCAGGTCATGACGACTTACCCCGTTGCGTCCCTGTCGGAAGCGCAGCTGCTCAAGTATGCGGATTTTTACCTTGACAGCTGCTTCAACCCCATGATTTATGAGGACGAGTCCCTGTTCCGCTCCGAGGCGTGGCGCTATTCGCTGGAAAGCGCGGACAGCCCCCTGACCATCAGCGGCACGGTGTATTCCGAGATGCAGGGCGCTGCCTCGCTGGAGACTTCCGCGTCCTACAACGCGATGAAGGCGGCGTTCCCCGGCAGCCACATGGGCTACAATCAGGGCGGCGAGCCGACCGAGATTCCGTCCATGACGTGGCAGGAAGTCAAGGATTACCACACCGCCTACTATCATCCGTCGAACTCCCTGACGACCGTCTACGGCGCGATTGAAGACCCCGCCGCCTTCCTTGCGCTGCTGGACGAGGCGTTCTCCCCCTACGAGGCGAAGGCGTTTGATTTCTCCACGCCTGATTACACCCCTGTGACCTCCCCCGTGGAGAAGGTCTGCCAGTACCCTGTCTACGAGGGCACGGAGACGGAGAACGCCGCCGTCACCTACATCACCTTCATCTGCGAAAACGCGACTGAGGAAGAGCAGAACGTGCTGGATCTGCTCACGATGCTGCTGAGCGATTCCTCTTCCGCGCTGGTGAGCAATCTGGTGGATGTGCTGCCCAACGCTGACATCAGCGTCTATCTGGAGACGGATGGCCCTGAACCCGCGGTCGTGTTTGTCGCCACCGGCATGAACGAGGGCGACGTGCAGACGCTGCGCGAGTGCATCTACGCCTCCGTGCTGGAATTTGCCGAAAACGGCGTTTCACAGGACATACTGGACGCAATCGCTTCTTCTCTGACGATGGAAACCGCGCTGATGTCCGAAGAAAGCGACCTTGGCGTGAACATGGCGCAGAACATCGCCTACTGCTGGGCGACCACCGGCGATGTGCACGCCTACGAAAAGACAATCGCGAACATGGACAACTTCGAGAAGTACCAGACGGAAGGCAAGTACGCCGAAGTTGCCAAGAAGTACCTGACGGAGGACAATCAGCGCGTCATCACCGTGACGACCGTCCCCGCGCCGGGGCAGCAGGAAGCAATTGAAGCCGATTTGGCAGCGAAGCTGGCGGAAACCAAGGCCGCCATGTCCGCCGAGGAAATCGACCAGCTTGTGGCGGACACCGCAGCGCTGGCCAGCGGCAGCATGGAGGATGCGTCCGAGCTTGTGGCGCAGCTTCAGGCGGTCACGGTGGATAATCTGCCCGAAGAAATCCGCACCTACGACTACACCGACGTGACCGACGCAAGCGGAATCCGCCGCATTGACGTGACGGCGGACGTGGACGGCATCGGGCAGACGTACATCCTGCTGGACGCCGCCGCGATTCCGCAGGAGGACATCCACTGGCTGAACCTGTACCTCAACCTGATTGGCTCGCTGGGCACCACGGAACATTCCTCGGCGGATGTTTACGCGCTTCAGAGCCGCTACCTCTACGACGGCGCGGTGAAGCTGGCGGTGCTGAACACGGACGACGCGCAGGGCTTCCGCCCCTACGTCCGCGCCAGCTGGAAGGCGACAGACGCCGATATGGCTGCCAGCTACGCGCTGCTCAACGAGCTGCTTTTCGAGAGCGAGTTCACCGACACGGCGCTGATTGCCTCCAACATCGCGCTGTTCCGCCAGACGATGAAGCAGTCCTATGAGCAGGAAATCTACATGACGCAGCTGTACCGCGCCGTGTCCCAGTCGGACGTGGGCTTCAACCTCTACACCTACGCCACGGGCGTTGATTACTACCACTTCCTGTCTGACGCACAGGCGCTGCTGGAAAGCGACCCGGAGGCGTTCGCCGCCAAGATGAAGCGCATTCAGGCGCTGCTGCACAACGGCGCGAACGCGGTGATCGGCTTTGCAGGCAACGCCGCCTCCATCGAGAACAACCGCGCGGCGGCAGACAGCTTCCTCGCGTCCCTGCCGATGGCGGAAGTCGCGCCGCAGACGTATGACCTGCCCGTTCCGGCAAGCGCCGAGGGCATCGTCATCAACAGCACGGTGAACTTCAACCTGGTGTACGCAACCTTTGAGCAGATGGGCGTTGAAGGCGGCTACTCCGGCGCGATGGACGCCATGTGCAGCCTCGTCAGCGATGGTCTGCTTTATCCGCTCCTGCGCGACCAGTACGGCGCGTACGGCGTGTTCCACGGCGCGGATGAAGACGGCATGTACATCATCAGCTATCGCGACCCGAACGTGGCGCAGACCTTTACGGTTTACAACTATGTGCCGATGCTGCTCCAGCAGCTGCAAATGTCGCTGGATCAGGAGACGCTGGATGGCTATATTCTCTCCTCTTACAGCTACTACGCGCTCTCTTCGGGCGAGTTGACCGGCGCGCTGTCGGTGATTACCGATGTCGTCAACGGGGATGACCCGTTCCGCCGCCTGCAGTGGATGCACGAGCTGAAGCAGCTCAAGGTGGAGGATATCATGGCGTTCGCGCCGATGTATCAGGCGCTGCTGGATAACGGCTGCATGAGCACCGCCGGCAGCCAGTCCGCGCTGAACACCATGCCCGCGGGCACTTACGAGAACATCATCAAGCCCTAACAAAAAGCGCGTCGCTCCGGCGGCGCGTTTTTTAGCTTCTTCACGGAATCTTGGGGGGAAGAGCAGCTTGGGGCGCGTCTGCGGACGCGCAAAGTTACTGGCAGGG
>OLVW01000767.1_pt1 | contig 30303 bp, 38 predicted proteins | sample 1673301 | NCBI WGS metagenome assembly OLVW01 (sample SAMEA3178941, study PRJEB25190) | human gut metagenome
TTAAAATAAACTGATGACTTATTTACTAGATGTTTGTATTATCTTATGAAGTTAGTGTATATTTTTTCTTCTTTTTGTGGCATTGGAATGCCTGATTTTTTGCTAGATTCTATGCATTTTAGAATCCATGCCATGTTTTTGCCCAGGGTTCTCATGATTTGTATTCCTTCTAGATCTTGTAATACTTCTTCTGGAGTGTTGCCATGAACCATGTTCCAGTAAGATGAGCTTATTACTGGCATGTTTGATATTGTGAAGTATTTTGTAAGTTGGTCTAGTGTTGCTGTTGTTCCGGCTCTTCTTGCAGAGATCACTGCAGCCGCCGGTTTCAATAAGAATCGATTACCACCTCCGTTTAGATCAGCATAGAACACTCTGTCCAAAAATGCGGTCATAGCACCGGATGCACCACCCCAATGTACTGGTGATCCAAATACAAATCCATCATAGTCACCCGCAATACTCAAAAATTCATTTACCGTATCCGAAAATACACACTTGTTATTTTCAATGCACTTTTTACAGGCAATACATCCAGATAGTGCTTTATTTCCTATCCAAAAAATATCCGTATCTATTCCGTTCCGGTTTAATGCTTCCGATACTTCACATAAGGCAGTATAAGTACATCCCTCTTTATGAGGACTTCCGTTGGTTAATAATACTTTCATTGTTTTATCCTTTCCATCTGTCCCACTTTACAAACAGACAATCATAAACTGTTATTTTATTTTTCGCACCCATTTATTTACGGTCTTCTGTGAAGATCTTCCATAAAAATTCTTTCCTTTGTTCCACTTGGTCTTTTTAGAAATAATGGCTTTCGCTTTTAAATGACTTCCACTTTTGCCAAGACCACTGCTTAATGATGTACAAAATGGTACGACCGTTTTGCCCTTCAAGCTTGTGCTTTCTACCAAAGAATAGATAATATGTGGTGCTTCGCCCCACCAGATCGGATAGCCAATATAGACAATGTCTGCCTTCTTAACTGCTTTTTTAATCTGCTTTATATTAGCAATTTTAGGTCTTACCGAACTTGCTGCGGGTGTATTTGCTGATTCATGTTCTCTCGAAACACAACTACTTTCTTCTTTCGTGATGCTGCCTGTGCATTTCCGCTGATAGTTGTAGCAACAAGTACCACTGCCAGGAAAAGTGCTAACAAACGAATGCTTTTTTGCCATAGCTTTTTCATAAATTGTAACCTTCCTTTCTCATCCTATATTCTTTGATCTGCAGATATCTATACTATTTAGCGTATCCCAAATCTTTCACCCAATCAGATACTTCTGCATCATCTGCACTGCCGCTAAACCGCTGACCTTCTTTCCAATCTCCGGTTCCAGCCATTTCTGCCAAAAGCTGTCCGCTTTCGCCAATTCCCGAAGAAGCCGAGGTACAAAATGGAATCACTGTTTTGCCGCTAAAATCATTGTTCTTCACAAAATTATCAACCGGCCATGCAGCAATTGCCCACCAAATAGGATATCCTATGAACACGGTGTCATAAGAATCCCAATTATCTACTTTCGTAGTCGTAAGTTCTACATCGCGCAGGCTCTCATCATCATGTTCTTTGCTGACACGACTGTTATCGTCTGTCCAATTAAGATCATCGTCTGTATATGGCTCCTTCGGTTCAATTTCAAATAGATCGCCCCCTGTCTTATCAGCGATCGACTGTGCAACAGCCTTCGTTGTACCTGTTGCTGAATAATACACGACAAGCACTTTTCCATTACTGCTTGTCTTTTCTTCTGTGGCAGGTGTCTCGCTTGCCACGCTCTCTTCTGTCGGTGCTGCTGTCACCTGGGTTGTCGACGATTTAGACTGTTCGTCTGAATCTTTGGCACCAAGACCACAACCCGCCATAAGTCCCATCGCCATAGTAGCTGTCAATACTAATGATACTATTTTCTTTACTCTCATAGTGAACCTCCATTTCTTTGACAGTGCATCACTGCATCTGTGTAATTCCTGTTATTCCTTCATAATTTTATTGATATATGTTTCTATTGCTGTATTGTCCTTAGAAAAAATACCGTTATCTACCGTTGCACCTTTTGCACACCCCTTCACAAAGGTCACAGACTCATCATATTGAGAACGATCCATCGAAGCAGACTGCGATACCGGATAAATTGTCTTGGCCGTCAGATCATAACTTTCCAAAAATGTTCCAACCGTCATCGGCGCAGTATGCCACCAGATTGGATAACACAAAATAATTTTGTCATATTGTGCTACAGATGCAAGCGGATCTTTGATCGCCGGTCTGGCATTGGTCTGTGCTTCTACCATCGCATCTCCATATGCTGTTGTCTGATAGTCAGAACTATATGGTACTGCTCTATCAATACGGAACGAATCTGCTCCAGTCTGAGAGATAATGTTTTGAGCGATCCGTTCGCTGGTTCCACTCCAGGAAAAATAAGCGACCAATACTTTGTGATTCTGTGTGTTCGGGGTCTGTATTGGTTTTTGCGTTGGCGCGGGCGTTTGAGCCGGTGTCAGTGTCTTGCGCACTGAAATCTTTGCTTTTGTGTTTTTTGACGACTTTTTTGCTTTTACCGTTACTTTACATTTCAATTTATGTCTTGCAAATTTAGCTGTTATCGTTGCCTTTCCAGAGCGTTTTGCCTTGATCTTTCCTCGTTTGGAAACCGTTGCAACCGATTTTCGAGAAGAATACCATTTTACTTTGCTTGCTTTAATACCCGCAACCTTGAGCTGTTTCGTTTTGCCCACCGTTAATGTTACCTTTTTGGCATTTAATTTTCTTACTTTTGCCGCCGAAACATTAATCGGAACTGCAAAGACCTGCCCTGTAAGCAATACAAATGCTAACAGGAAAACAGCCAATTTTTTTATCCATATTCTCTGATTCATAAAATAACTCTCCTCCTAGTGATTAAATAACCATCCCATAATGTTTTTATCTCTGCAGAATAAATATCCACCGCCATGCTGATAAGTTACCGGTGTGCCGGCGAAGTACTCTTTCCCTTTCACATCAAGCACCAATAGCCTATTGATCTCCGTTTCCGATAATCCTTGTTGCTTATACTTATCATGCAGTGTCTGATATGCTTTCTTAAATGGACCTGAGCCATAATACTCATCACTCTCTCCAATGACAAAATATACCGGCGTTTTTGCTTTCACGACCGGATCGTAGGCTCCGTCCCACTGTGAACTGCACATCAAAGCAGCCGCAAATAATTCAGGGCGTTTGCCAAGCACTAACGACAATGTCTCACCTCCACCTGAATATCCATTGATATATACTTTTGAAAAATCTATTTGATAATGTCCCAAAAAATATTCTACCAATGCTATCGTCTGGTCTGCAGATGTATGATTCCAGTCATTTAACTGTGGAGCAACAATGATCATATTTTTGTTGTACTTCTGTGCTTCAAATCCAAAATCTTCTGTTTTAATATTTTCGGCAACACCTTGAAAATATAAGCCCTGATAGCCCGGCAAGGTGACATACAGCGCATATTTTTTGCTTCCATTATAAGATTTTGGAATGTATACATTGTAATGAATGTTTCCATTCTTTTCTGAATGAAGAACATTATTTACAACAAATCCACGATATGTTTTCGTACCGATTGTAACCGTTGACCGATCTGCCTTTTTTGTTGTCTTAGATTTGGTAGATGCCGATGTCTTTTTGTTGGTATTCTGACTCTTTTTAGTTGTCTTGGCAATTACCGTGATCTTATATTTTTGTTGTTTCTTTTTATACTTCGCAGTAACCGTTGCTTTTCCTGTTCGTTTCGCCCGAATTGTACCATTGGAACTTACTGATACAATTTTTCGATTTGAACTTTTCCAGCGTATCTTTTTGCGATTCCGCTTAGAAACTGTTTTCCAATTTAACTTTTTGGTACTCCCCTGCTTGATAGATACCTTGGTTACCTTACTCGCATTCTTCTCTTTTGCAAAAACGGTTGCCCCGGCAATAATGCTAAAAGCAAGTCCAAAAAAAAAAATGCGAGTGATCCAGTTTGATCTTCGCTGTTTCATAGTGATCTCTGCCTCCTTAACATTGAGAATTTCTGCACATAATAACTAATACACACTACAAGTATCATCACTGCCAGATAATCGATCATAAACCACACGATCGTATCAGCGGCGTCTATAAACAGAAAATGTGTTTTGAGAAAAAGATAATCCCAAAACTGCCGTTTCTGAAATGCATATACTCCATACACTGCCATCAAAATCGTGGTTCCTCGGGCAGTCCATTGTCGTGCCACTGATCGTGTAGCAAACAAACGCCCCATCATGACAACAACGATATTCCAATGGATTCCCAAATGGACTGCCATAACCATAAATCCCCAATAGGCACAAAACATATGAATCTGTCTCGCATATTCTGATACGGCAAATGTTTTGGTGATGTGAAAAATATGGTTAGAAATAACAATCCCACTGGTCATCGATCCTATCATGAGAAGCAGCATAATTCCTGCCAATGTCGCCTGTATCCCTCGATATATAGAATACTTTCCTTTGGTGATTGATACGATCCATTTTCGGTTCAAAAAATGATGTCCCAAAAACAGTACAAGCATCGCCATCCCGATCCACTCATGAACAGTTTCTCCAAGCAGACTGTATGGCATAAGTAAAAGCAAACACAGTGTCATTGCTACATCAACTATAATTTTGGTCAACAATTTCCAATTCATTTTGATGTCCCCATATTTCTTTTCCAAAAATCTACTGCATGATCCAGCCATCCCTTAGCTACGGTATTCTCTCCCAAACCAAATCCATGAGAAAGTTCTGGAAAAACCTCAATCTGAGCGTCTGTACCAGCCGATCCACCCCATAGTGAATAGTCATCCATTGTGATCTTTATGTTCTGTGCATTTTCTTCGCCCCGAAAGAAAAACAGCCCGGTATTTACTTTATCAGGATCCGCTCTTCAACAATATACTGAAACATACAATGCAAAAAACAACTTTTGCATAACGCATTAGAAACTCTCCTGAAAGATTTCATAAATCTCTTCATGCGTCATTTTCTTGTAGCTTCCCGGTGCCAAATTACAAGAGTCTGCAATCTCCTTTAATCCTTCTTCTGAAGTCATTCCAAGCTCTCTAAGCGTCGTTGGAAGCCCGATCTCTTTAATGAAATCTGCCAGTGCTTCAACTCCCGCTTTTGCAATCTCTTCCTCTGTTTTTCCTTCATCACTAATCTGCCATACATTCTTTGCAAATCGTACAAATTTGGGAAGTCCATCTTTATAAATATGGCGATAATATACCGGATGTAATACAGCAAGACCACAGCCATGATTGCAGTCCGTATAGGCTCCTAACTGATGTTCCATCTGATGACATTCAAAATCACATTTTTTACCAAGTTTGATAATGCGATTTTCAGCCATAGTAGATGCCCACATCAGATTACTTCTAGCGGTATAATCCTCTGGATTCTGAATTGCTGCACGCAGATTTTTGATCACGCTGCGCATCAATGCTTCAGAAATATCATCTGATACATTATCCTCGTTCGGCTCACTAAAGTAAGTCTCCATAATGTGCGATAATATATCAAAACTTCCGGATACCATCTGTTTCTTTGGTACCGTATAGGTATAGGTTGGATCCATTAGAGCAAATTCCGGATTACACTGTGGATAGTCTCTACCCGTTTTTACCTTTAACGCTTCATTGGTAATAACCGCTCCGCCGTTGCACTCACTTCCCGTGCCGGCAACCGTTACGATCACGCCAAGTGGCAGCGGTGCGAAATCAATCACACCTGGTTTTGCCCAATATTCATCCCAAACATCTTTGTCACTCGCTGCTGCCATAGAGACTGCCTTACAACAATCCATAACAGATCCTCCACCAATGCCCAAGATCCAATCTGCATGATTGTCCTTGGCAAGTTTTGCGCCTTCCAGCACCTTAGCATAGGTCGGGTTTGCCATAATTCCTGAAAATTCTATAATCTTTTTACCCGCCTGTTTCAAAATATCGGTAACTTCGTCATAAATACCATTTTTCTTGATCGAACCACCGCCATAAGCAAGTAAAACTTTCTCTCCATGTTTCTTAGCAAAACAGGAAAGATATTCTTTCACACAATCTTTTCCAAAATAAACCTTTGTCGCATTTTCAAAAATAAAATTATTCATAATAATCCTCCATTCCGTTCCTATTATCAGTTCCATCCGTTACACATACCATTTTACCGGCTAAGCCCTAACTCCTTCACCCATGAAGTAACCTCTTCCTTTGATGCTCCGGAAGAAAAGCGTTTGCCATCCTGCCAATCACCGCTGCCAGCCTGTTTCTCCAAAAGTTTTCCACTATCACCGATTCCCGATGAAGTTGATGTACAATATGGAATAACCGTTTTTCCTTTGAAATCATTTAACTGTACAAAACCGTTGACCGGCCATGCAGCAATCCCCCACCAGATAGGATATCCGATGAAAATGGTGTCATAAGAATCCAGATCCTTCAAAGAATTATAGGTAAGTTCCACATCTCTAAGAGAAGTGTCGTTGTTCTCCTTAGATACTCGGCTGCTCTTGTTGGTCCAATCCAGATCATCATCACTATAAGGATCCGTTGGTACCAATTCAAACAGGTCGCCTCCCGTAGAATCTGCAATCGTCTCAGCGACCGCAGCTGTACTACCGGTTGCAGAATAATACACAACTAATACTTTTGTATTGTCATCATCATTTTTTCTGACAGATGTTTTCTTCACCTTTTGTGTTGTTTTAGTGATCGAGGTATCTGTCGTTGCACCACATCCGGTAAGCAAAGTAAGTACCATCATTCCCACTAATGCTAATGCTGTCCATTTCTTCAAATCTAACGCCTCCAATCTTTTTGTTACTTTATTGCTGCCGTTCCATCTTGCTTACTATTTGGAACTTACTGTTATTATAAAGTCGATCATGTGCTTTAGAGAAGTCTCTCTTAGTTATCCAGTATTAACCCAAAGGTTATAAGCGACTTCTAATGAAGCATGGTCCTAGTGTCAACACACTATTTCAGTGAGTGTTCTTTTATCTGTTCGATTGCTTTTAATAGTTTTTTTACTTTTTTGGATGGCTCTTTGGAATACAGCAAGCCAAATGGTATTCCATAGTTCCAACGAACAGGAATGATCTTGATCAATGGATGGACTCCTTCCCAGCTTTTGATTGCCATAAGGATGTCATTGCTGTTTTCGCACTGATTAAATACTTCTACATTATAAAAATCAAAATCCACAATATGAATCTCCGGATGATTTTTCCACAGGTCATCACGAAGCAGGTCCACATAATTGCTCCATCCTCGATGCATTAACATCATATTTTCACCATACAGATCAGAAATTTCCAAACATTCTTTTTGCGCTAATCGATGATTGATCGACATAGCCATACAAAACGGCTCTCTGGATATTTCAAAACCATTGCATTTTCTCAGTTCCAGCATTGTATCATCAAAAATACCGGCTATCACATCAATATTTTGTCCAAGATTCCCCAAAATTTCCCGAGCATTCTCCGGTGTATTTTCAAAAGGAACCAACTGAAATTTCATATTTGGAGTTAATTTCTGAATACGTGGCCACAAGTTTACAAAAATCTGTGGCGAGGTAAGCGGAGAAACACCGACTCGTATCACATTTTCTCCGTCTGACATCGCACTTTCCGCTCGAATAACAGACTCTTTGCAATATTGAATCACATATGCTGCATCCTGATATAGCGATCTTCCTGCTTCCGTCACATGCAGTCCTCTATGTGTACGATCAAACAACTGCAAGCCCAGACTACTCTCCAAGGAATTGATCTGTTTGATCACTGCCGGTGCAGAAATATATAATTTTTCTGCTGCCTTGCTAAAGCTGCCGGATTCCACCACACAAAGAAAGGTTTCCAGTTGAGGATTATACATCATTACCATCCCTCCCATTTATGCTTTTCATTAATGTTGTTTCTTCCCTCTAACGCCTTTATCATCCCTTCTGATGATTAGCATCTACGATCTCGCAAATGCTGATGTTTTCATTTCTATATCTTGCCTTTGGATTTTTCTCCGGTAGATTCATCTGAATTGCCATCATTGGGCAAGCATGAATACATGCCATGCAGGTAATACAGTGATCCGAGTTCCAAACACTCTTATGTCCCTCCATCGTAAAACAATTCTCCGGACATACCTTCGTACATATTTCACATCCGATACAATCTTCCGTGACACGATATAAATTGATAAACGCACCCGGTGGCATCTTCGCTCTATGATTCAGATATTCCCGATGGGCTGCCCGGTCCTTTTCGGTCACCGGAGCAATATAGTGTTTTCCCTGTTCAATATCGTTCCGAATCATTTCCAAATGTTCATCCACTTTTTTATCCATTGCCTTCTGTTGGTTCATATTAAAAGCAGGCAAAAAATTATCAACCATTAACAACACATTGATGTACGCCGGATGAATCCCCAAATCTGATAACATTTGCTCTGCCAGTTCCGCCGCTCCACCATGTCGGTTTCCATAAGTTAAAATCATATAAAAGTATGGTGTTTCAAAAGTTGCTTTCTCGATAAATGCTCTTACCAAAGCAGGAACCTCATGTCCAAATATCGGACAGACGATACCAATTTTTTCAGCATGGTAAGACGGATCACTATCATGAATGGCATGCGCGATACTAATACAATTCTCATCAAGCTGCTTCGCTGCATACAGGCTGTTTCCTGTCGCGGTGAAATAAAAGACCATTCTTTTTTCACCTCTTATCAATTGAAAAAAATGCATTATATGCTATAATTGCATAAAAAGATCTTTCTTTTACCGGGTTAGAATCATCGTATTTCTAATCCCTTGTGTGATACAAGTGTATGATGATTTTGGCAATCTGTAAAATGCCAATCATTCATACTACTATAAACAATATTTATACTCATCAGACAGAAAGGAAGTTACGAATACTATGATAGAATTATATGAATTACAGCAGTTTGTTGCATTCGCAGATGCAGGTACTTTATCTGAAGCCGCCAAACAGCTTCATCTGTCGCAGCCTGCACTTAGCCGCAATATGAAAAAACTGGAATACGAAGTGGGAATTGTCCTTTTTGACCGTCAAAAGAATAAATTATCCCTGAATCGAAACGGTGAATATGTACTGTCGATGGCTCGAAAACTATTGGCGGATTCCGAGGCTCTCATCCAAAATGCTCATGAATTTGATCGAAAAAACCGTACAATTTCTCTTGGTTTGTGTGCGCCTGCCCCTGTCTGGACATTGGCTCCGTATATTACGAATACTTATCCTAAAATGTCTTTGCAAACAGAGACACTCCCGGAGGAACAGCTTTATGAAGGACTGACAAACGGCACCTACCAACTGATTGCCGTGCATGAAGAGCCTGCGGATGATGCCTATTATTATAAAAAATGTGGCAGTGAAAGCCTGATGTTTGCCCTGCCGAAGGGGCACAAATTTGCCCGAAGGAAAAAACTTTCTCTGGCAGATATGAACGGTGAAAATATGCTCCTTATGTCGGACATCGGCTTTTGGAATTTTGTCAGAGAAAGGATGCCGGATTCCAGATTTTTGACGCAAAGCGATCGATTCAGCTTTGATGAGCTGGCACAGGCATCCTCTCTTCCATTCTTTGCAACGAATCTGTCTGAAAAAAATAAGATCACAAGCGCCAACCGTATTTATATCCCGGTTTCTGATGAGGATGCCACCGTAACCTATTACTTGGTATGCAAAAGAGAGCAAAAGAAAGCGTTTAAGGCACTATTTAACCTATTATAAAACGCGTTAGCCTATGATCTCCGCACGGATTTTTTCGCAGTCTTCCGGTGTCACCGGATATCCCAGATATGCGATCCCTCGGTAAATGTTATCTGTGACCTGCTCATTATTTGCTAGGACAGTACAAATCGTCTCCAGCAGCTCCTTTTTGGCTGCAAGTACACTCTCCTGTGCACTATAAAACTGTGTCATATCATAGTCGGATGTGTTTCCACAGGGCATTTTGCAAGTCGCACAATCCGGTGCGATAACATTCTTTAACTCGTGGATTTTCTGTACCAGTGACTCTTCCATTGTCGGATCATTTCGGTGTAAAAGAGCCTCCCGAACCACTACATCTGTCTGTTCGGTTTTTCCATTGTTCGACACTGCCCCCACCAATCCAATCAGAGCACTTATGATTCTGTCTCCTGTCATTTCTTTTCCTCCATATCAATTAACTGAACGATATTTCATATTTAATTTGCATGGACTTTACTGATTCATCTCAGCCACCATACTGGCAGGTTTGACCGTCATTTCCACCCAAGCAGGCATGAAACCGCTTCGTATCGCATTTTTTGCAGATCTGATATTAGACCATGCACAACAGTAAAATGGCACTTTTCCACGCTCTAATATTTTCCTCTTTGGTAAAGTCAGAAATATCAGCATTAAGATCTATTGCCGATTGCCGCATAGCAATGGACATAATTTGTTGATTTGTCATCAGTTCTCCTTTTTCATTATTTCCTCCTCCAGCGCTCTCAGCAGATGTCAGCCAGCGCATCTAACAGCATTTTAGTCCTGCTTGCCTGCAGGCAGAATATAAAGCAAACAATCCTGTCTCTTCAAAATCCAAGTGCGCTTCATATTCCTGCTCAGTTGTCTCAAATTCAAGATTTCCCCTGTCACGACATTTTATCTTCAATCGGTAATACCCCTTTTTGTCATGCACACGGTCAATCACCATGATCTTACAAACCTCACAGATCTGGTCATATGCTACCGTATCATTCTTATCGTTTATCACAAATTTCATGCAATCACTCCAAAAATGAACGGTTATCTGCATCACACCTCCGGTTCGTCTCTCCCGCATAAAATAATACAGGCAGACTAGCAAAAGGGAACTTGCGACGGCTATCTCAGGCAGATAGCTTTCCATTTTATTGCCGGAAAATACTCCGCCTTGTGCAAGCAAGCCATACACGATAAACTGCAATCCAAAACATCCCAAAAAGAGGAGAACTGCATGCAATCCTCCTCTTTTTGTTGGAAAAACACTATCATTTACTGTTATTTGAATTTCCTGATTCATTCGTCTTGTCCCCTTTACATTCTTGCTATTAAAGATTAAAAACGAATATCAACCATGTTGGGATCATTCTCCCGGACTACTTGATATCACCTTGCCGGTGTTCCAAAGCATAACCGTTCTTTTCGCTGCTTCCAGCCGCTCTTCTTCAGAGTGAAAATCAATCGTAACAGAGTGACAGCCACATTCAAGGCACATCACATAATAGCCGCAGCCACATTCCTCTTCCAAAAGTGCTCCACCGTCGCATAACGGGCAGTCATTAATCTCTAACATATCTTCAATGTTCATAATAAACCTCATTTCTTGTTATAATTTAGGGATGCTCCCTCCACCGATTTTACCATAGTTTTGTACTATCGTACAGATTCTACTATATTTTAGTTATTATTTTTCCAACAACCAGGCAAACGCCTTAGCTGTCCTAATTTCCGATTCACGGAAATGATTCCCCGGATTCCACTCCAGAATACATGGGATGTCACATTCCTGCAACCACGCATATAGCTTTCTGATGCAATCTCCGACCGTAGACATCATTAAATTTCTAGTCTTTTCCTCTTTGTTGCCAAGGCTCAAATAGATCAAACGGCTTTGTATCCTATTTTCTTGCATATATTCCAAAAAGTTTGGAAACCATACTGACGGTGATACTGCTGCAATTCCCACAAAACGGTCCGTCTGGCAAGATGCCCACAGAGCAAATAATCCGGCAAGCGAATACCCGCCCAAATAGTATGTCTTGCTCTTATCAGAACAATACTCCAATATTTTTTCTAAAAGCTCTGATGCACCATCGCCAAATCCTTCTTCTCCAAATGCCGGTGGTGCTTTCCAAGGAGATAACTCATCGTTCCAGTTATTCACCCTCCAGTCAATCATATAAAATTCTTCTGAAGTTCTGTCTTGAATTGCATGAAACTCCTGCTCAATTCCAGATATTTCATGCTCTCCAACAAGCTGTATCAAGACCTTCTCAGCCTCCGGATTCCCATAACTCCAAATCGCCTTCCCATCTATCTCTTTTTCCTGCATTGCAAATCCATCTCCCTATAGGCAAAATCAAATCTTACTGACCAAACCCCTCATTTAATAAGTTCAGCAATTTCATGGCATCATAACGTTCCCCACAACCAGTGCATTTCCAATCACTGTTATTCTTCTTGGCTTTTTTATGAAGAAAGTCTAATTTACCATTACATAACGGGCAAGGCTGTGGTGCCTCGTTCCATAGACTTTTCAAAAATGCGACAGCTTCTGCCCTGCTATTCATCTTGTATTTTTCCAATACATCTTTCTCCATAATTTTTGTTCCTCCCTATAAATTAAATGGCGGCAAAGCAAGAATCAACCTCTCTGACAATGTCTCCATCAATCCATCCTTTTTTCGCCATATCCCACAAGATACCGCTTGCCTTTTCATGTGTCATGCCCTGTTTGTACGGACGACTTTCCGTCAAGGCTTGATAAATATCCACACAAGCCATGATGCGCTCCTGCGTGTTCAACTCAGCCGCCGACCTTCCAAAAGGATATCCCGTGCCGTCCATCCGTTCATGATGGAAAGCCGCCCAATCACGAATCTCTTCAAAGTCATCAATATCGGACAGGATGTAGTAAGTATACGCCGCATGATGCTTCATAGCCTTAAATTCTTCATCTGTCAATTTTCCCGGCTTTTCCAAAATTTCATTTCCAATGGCTACTTTTCCAATATCATGCAATGCCCCTGCAAGATACATTTTCTGCACAGTTTCCTCATCAAATCCCATGTGGCGTGACAGTTTTTCCGCATCTTCAGCGACACCTATAGAGTGCGTACTGGTAAATGGCGATTTGTAGTCTACGATCCGAGCAAAAAACACAGCAAGTGCTTTGATCTGCGAAAAATCAAGATCCTGTTTTATCCGAGGAACCATCTTCCACAACTGGTCCTCGAAAGTTTCTCTATCAAGTGATAAAAACTGCTCCTCTGAAAATGCACGCAAAAATGCATCTCTACATTCCCGATCAAACATTGTTCCTGTTGAGTTTTGAACAAACTGCTCTGCCACCTTCCATGTACCTTCCGCAAATTTTTTAGTGCGACAGGCGATATCCAGTAAATCGCACAAATGAATAATACGCGAGAAAAGAGGAATTTCATCCCATTTTTTTCCAAACGGACCACTGCCATCAGCATTTTCGTGATGGTATAAGATCACATCGGAAACATCTGTGTGAAACGGAAGTTCTGCGACATTCTTTTCACCCCAAATGCAATGTGCTCCCAACTTTGGTACCTCTTGCGTTACGGCAATTTGCGAAATATCATTATGAAGTTCTTCCTGGATATACTGCGTCAATGCGTTATCGTGCAATAATGCGCACACTGCCAAATCTTGTAGGCTTTCCTCTTGTATTCCCATCTGTTTTGCAATGCAAACACTCATATAAGCCACTCGTTTTGAGTGATTGTTCGTCACATGAACCAGTTCTGCTTCCACGCAGTCCAGTGCATAGGAACAAGCTGCCAATAATCCCAAAACATCTAAAGTCATAATCATTTTTCCTCTCTATGTACATCTTTCTGCAAATTTTTCATCATATCAAAGTTTGCGATTTGCATAAAGTTCGTCCACCCTTCGCTTATCATATTACACCAAACGCGACTATCTCTGCAATCAAAACTTCTGAATTCATCCTATACCATTCACATGCTGTGTCCACGAAACAAGATCCGCCTCTTATTGATAAAATTATCACGCTCTTTGCTGATGCCTTCTAGCTGCACTGCTATAATTGTTATAATGAGCAAAACTTCTTTCCGCAAATGCTTACTTTGTACAAAAATATCTAAACCCTCTGATTAAGAATGTTCATTTTCCTTATCAGAAACTAACGCCTGCAATCTCATGGCAAAATTCAATTCTTCAAAAACTTGGACAGCTTTATGAAGAAAATAAAAAGGAACTACGACCATTTATTACTTTAAAAAAACAGTTCATATTTTCTGTCTGCTTTTTGAAAGAAACACATCATTAACCATTACGGAAATTGCCTATGCATGTGGTTTTTCTAATACCAGTTATTTTTGCAAACTTTTCCGCAAATATTATGATACCACACCGGGCAAATATCGAAAAACCGACAATGCGTATCATTAGGAAATCCAAAAAGATTGCAATGCCTATGATGACAGGCATTGCAATCTTTTTTATTGAATAGGAAACTACTCATAATGTGGTGTTATGCCACCAAGAATTGCTTTTGCAATTCGTGCAGAGCAAAACCAGCGTTTTGCTTCTTTTTTAGCCTGAAGAATCGTGTTGTTGCCGCTCTTTACAGCGAAGACACATCTACCAAATATGCTTTTTTAGAATTTGTGACCAAAATCTTTTTCTGCGTATTCACAATATGCATTTCCATATTCTTTCTAAACTCTTTTGGAATATCAATTTTTTTCCAGCTTTTCTTGGAAAGATTTACGAGATAGAAGGTATCATCCTCCATATCAATATCTCCAAATATGACATAATCCCCCTTAGCAGCTACAATCTGTCCTGTAGTGGAAACATCTGGTATCGTCGCCGAAGTGCCATTTACCAAATCCAAAAATTTCAGGGTTTTCGTCTTTTTATCATAACGATAATCCCACTTCATATCGATCTCACCTGTACCATTATATTTCTTTTCGATCTTCAAGGTGTCAAGATTAATACAATAAGTTTCGTAATTTTCATCTTCCCCCATAAAAACCGATTCTCCGTAAGTTAAAATATGATCTTCATCCAAAAATTCGATATCGGATGTTCTTGCGTATCCATTAACCAATGCCGTGTCAATCTTTTTCTCCGTATGTGTTTTGACATCAAAAACAGACCAGTACGCATCGCCTCTATGGTTGCACAACAACTTTGTCCCGGAAGGTGACATCACAAAGTTACACAACATATGATCGTTCGATATTTTCTCTACCGTATTTTGAGATAAATTAATCTTCAGCAAATATTCTTTTTTATCTCCATCCGTTCTTGCCCCATATACTGTATCCTTATCATAGTAAAAAAACACTTCTGACATGCCACCGGTATAATTAAAAGCGAATATTTCATTTCCGCTAATGACATATTGGAAACCAAATTTTGTGCCATTATACTCTCCTTCAAATGTGGAAGGTGTCATCTTCTTTAATCCATCCGAAACAACCGTATATACCTGATCGATCTGTTCCTCATCGCCCACAAAATGATACTCACAGACAAAGCTTTCTTTCTCCCCTGCAACCATCGTATTTTCTTGTAAAGGAACCGTATTATCCCTAGCCTTCACATCTGCGGTTGGCAAGGCTGTTGGCGTAGTCAATACAACCTCTTTCACATTGCCGCTTCCAAAAATATTCTCAAGCCATGTCTGAAAAGCTGTAGATTTCATTGCTGCAACTGTTACTGAAGTGGAGCAAAGCAGAAAAAATCCAATCATCGCTGCAATCGAACCATATTTTCTCCAAAATGCTTTGCTTGGTGATGTTTTTGAGGATTTTTCCAAAATATCCTCTATCCATTCCTCTGGCGCTGTAATATAATCTAATTTTTTCAAATCCATAATAATCCTCCAATCCTCTAGTCCTCTTTTAATATATCAGCTAGTTTCTCTTTTCCTCTCCGTAGTCTTGATTTGACTGTATTCACACTGACATTTAGAAGCTTTGCAATTTCGCTAGTGTTATATTCCTCATAATAGTACAACACCAACACTTCACGATATTTAAATGATAAGCTCCGCAATGCCTTTACAAGCTGCTCTGTGTCTGGATCATCCACTTGCAATACACTCTGTTTCTCATATTGCTTTGGGTCATATCCTATATCAACATTGCGATTCCAAAACTGCTTATGGTAATCTCTACATTCATTTCTAGCAACCTTGAAAAGCCATGCCTTGATATGTTCTTCCTCTCGAAAACTTTTCTTTGTCATATACAATTTGAGAAAAGTATTTTGAAAGCAATCCTTCGCAGCCTCTTCATTTTGCGTCCAAACAACGCACAACCGAGTTATATCATCTGCATATCGTCTTACAATCTCTTCATACGGTATTCCTGCATAAGTTTTTATCATATGGCAAATACCCCCTCCTGTTCTATTTCTTCATTTGATGGAAAATGATCATTTTCTATATAATACACGATTCTAATTGTTAAATGGGTGCAAAAAACGCTGGTAGAGGAAAGAAAAAGCCTCATTTTATTTCTATAGCAAAAAGAGCGATCAGTATAATCGCTCTTTTTGTTAAAACTTCAAAAATTAGCATCTAATATTTCCTTTACCCGATATAAAACCGGTAATTCTCTGTTTGCTACAAGCTTTCCTATTTTGGTATTTGCCCTGTCTTTATACTCTTTCACCGCCTCTTCATAAGATAATTTCAGCGTCGATAAATGAAAACTGTTGATCTCATCTTCGGTCAGATTTTTATCGCCAAACGACTCCACTTTACACAAAAAATAATTATTGATGTTATGTCTATGAATCAAATTATAATAATCACTGACAACTCCAATTTTGCAAATTATTGTTACCGTCACGCCTAATTCTTCTTTGAGTTCTCTCCGTATCGCAGTCAACAGGTCTTCCCCGTCCTCAACACCGCCACCAGCCGTTTCTATCAGTGTTGCTTTCCCAAAATCATCATCCCTCTGCGCTCTTACAAAGTAAAATTGTCCACTTTCATCATAAACGATTGCCCTAGCAATATTTCTATCATGATCAATATAGTCCAATTTCCACTCTGTATCCTGTAAATCAATATTTATTTCTGTGTGCATACAGTCACCTCCAATGTACATCATCAACGCATTTGTTTAATCCTATTAAACACAGGACATACAACGGCATGCCTTACGTTTATCTTACATCCAATCGCTTTCAACCTCTTCCAACTTCTTCAGCAGTATATCTTTGAGATCTGTAAAAGCCGGAATAAAACTGTCATGTATCAACACAATCGTTTCATCCACTTCATCTTCATTATAGCTATACACAGAAGTATTATATTTTTTTAACATAAGCAGCCATACCTGAGAATCATTGATAAATCCAATTTTATACCCAAGCTGTAGAGCATCTATTTCTGCTGCCATATCATCGCATAATCTTTTTCATCGGCATCGTCATCCACGCCTTCGCTCTGAATCTCAAACCCCTCTCTTTGGTAAAAGCGCACTGCCCGTGTATTCTTTTGGTATACCTTTAAGAGTAATTTCGATTTTCGATCCTTTGCATAATCTAACAAAATCTTACCTATGCCCCTCGACTGCATTTCAGCCGCAACAAAAATTCCTTCTATATATTCGCCATTCAGACCTATAAAGCCTTGTATCTTTTTATCATTTTCATATACATAGACTTCCGCCTGTGGTAACATTTCTTTCACGAATTCAAAATTCGTGTTCCAGTATTCAGCAGAGATAAAATTATGCGCTTTCAGATTGGTGTCTAACCACAAATTTGCGACATCATTTAAGTCTGCCTTCTGCAATTTTCTGATCATAGCAATTACTCTCCCTCAAATGCTATAGTTTATATTGCATGAAATTACCATTATATACAAATCCAAAATCTGCATACAATTTAACACCCATGTCTGATGCCGTAATTTGTATAGTGCCACATCCATACTCTCTAGCATCATTTACAACACGAGATAGTAGTTCCCTTGCAATCCCCATTCTTCTATATTTCGGATTCGTATACATACTAGACAATAAGCCCATTTTCCCACTAGGGCATCCAAAATATGGCGGTTTTTCCACAAACGACATTCCACTAGTTCCAATTATATTTTCTCCATCCCAAGCCAGCCAAGATACAAATGTACCATCTGCCATATGACGCATATAATACTCTCTCAATGCAGGTACCAAATCTATTTCTTCTTTAGCACCTTCTTCCCTAAGCTGCTGTATTCTCATACCAATAAAAATAGTAATCTCTTTTTCTGTAAGTCTTCTATACACTATCTTCATTATTCCATTCCCTCCCACAAAAATATGGCATTATATGATCAACTATTCTGCAAAAGGATCAAAGCAATTTTAGCATCCAATCCTTTCGTAATTTTTTGCTGTTCCATACGATCAAATTTTTCTTTTTGAACAACCTTCTATATCTTTTCCAAATCCAGAATAGTAACATAATGCAATACATCAAATTTCTCCGGCAGTGATTGCATATATTCCCAATGTTCCTGCTCCCATTTCTGAATCTCACTTTCCTTCAGTCCACTCGCTCCAATGCCTCGACATGCTTTCATCCTTCCATGCCATGATTCTCTTGTAAAATGTACCGGCAATTCATATGTTAGCATATTTGCAGCCTTAAACATACCTTCACACCAAGGTGGCTCTTGTAATTCATATCTTGTCACTCTTCCACCAGTCCATGCAGGGTTATATTTCAAAACAAGATCTTCGCTTGTCTTGGCAATCTCACTCTCTTCAGGCAGCCATGCCATAAACAAAATTGCAAAATGACCATGATCCTTTAGCATCTGATGAAATTTAGGCAAGACAATCGATTTGTCAAAATACATAAAACATTGACACGCTGTGATCACATCAAATGTTCTGTCAGGATAATCAACAGCTTCCGCTGATGCAACAATATAATCGATGTCCATCCCTGCACTTTTGCTGAGTTTCTCCGCATACATAATCTGATTTTCTGAGATATCTGCCCCTGTCCATTTTGCGCCGTAGGAATACATATTTCTTGGAATCACACCCGTTCCTGTTCCTAAATCCAGTACATTTTGTCCCTTTACTCCTAGCGATAATTCCGCTAATTTTGCATAAAATTCTTTGGGATAAATATCACGGTACTTTGCATAATCTTCAGAAGTTTTTCCCCAGTCAAATGCTTTCCCATGATCAATATTTTTATTAGTTATTTCCATGATATTTCGCCTCCTATATAAAATCTAACTTTGTTGTAACATTTTGATTTTATTATACTGCTAAATTTTTACGCATCCATGTATGCGGACAATATTCATCCATATGAATATCATTCAACCCCGTATAGCCCTGTTTATTATAAAAATCTGTCACACGACATTGCGCAGACAATTCTACCACTTCGCCTCCAAGATCTCTAACTGCTTTTTCTGCGCCCTGCAGCATCTTTTCGCCATATCGTTTCCCACGAAATTCTTTGCGAACCGCAATTCTGCCGATAACATAGCAGTTCCTCTCTTCCGAAAAAAAGAATCTGCAAGTTCCTACCGGAATGTCTCCTTCAAAAAGCAACACATGTTTAGCAACATCATCTATCTCATCAAATTCATCTTTAAATCCCTGTTCATTGATGAACACTGCTTCCCGTATTGTCTTTGCTTCCTCTGGTATCTCATCGTAAATCTTTATAAACATCGTTATCCTCTCCTGTTTTTAATAATAGCAACTCCCAGATAAATTGGAGGTTGTTCTCCATCCATCAAACTCAATTTATCTTTGTTTTCATTCATAACATATTTCTCAACACAATACCTGCAAACATACATAAGTTCCAGATAAAATGAATAAGCATTGATAATACGATATTACTGGTTTTTCTGTAATAATATCCACAACTATAACCCAGCATACCATACACCAATCCGTAAAAGATTAGACCATAAATATTTAAATGCATTTTAAATAAATGTAAAAAAGCAAATATTATAGCTGTAACAACATTAATCACAACATCATTTTTTATAAACTTTTCTAAAAACAACCCCATAGCGCATCTATTTACAAGTTCTTCAACTATGGGCGCAAAAATCAATGCCGAAAACAACATTGCTAACATACTATCTGTTGATTGAGAATTGCCAACTGGTATAGTGCTATCAATTTTCGCAAATATCAAGTTCAATAAACTTGACACCAAAACAATTACTATTATTATGCTTAAAGCGTCATTAAAATAATACTTCTTAAAGTTTTTAATTCCATTGACTATATATTTTTCCAATACCATAATCCAAACAAATAATATTACCAAATATATTATCGTCTTTGATATGTAATTAGACATCAATGAAAATAAACCCATATAACCAATCAAGAAAATTAGTAATAGGAAGAATATTATCCATTCATACAATTTTAGTTTTATTTTTTCCATTAATTATCGCCCCACGAATTCAAAGTTCCTGTTCCCTAAAATTTGTTTATCGGGATTTCCCAAATCGCCAAACAACGATTTACCAAACTCTCATCTCAGTTACAAAACAGAATTTTATAAAAAACCTCTTTTCTGTGCCTCTTCTATCAATTTGGGCTGAATCAATGGATAGGTCCAATCATCCACTAACTCATCTGTAAAAATAATTTTTTCTATTTCACTGTGAATTTCTTCAAACAAAAAAATATCCGCAACATATAACATTCCGTAGGATTCATCGTTTTCATTTTTATTTACTCTAGTCTTCCCTTTGACAGAATATACGCAAATAGGCTTAATATTAAAATCAATTGCTCCCGTTTCTTCTCTTAGTTCGCGCTTTGCAGTGTCTAGGATCAATTCTCCTTCTTCTCTATGCCCGCCCGGTATTTCATAAGTATCTCTTTCTTTATGTTTACAAAACACCCATTTTCCATCAGCCTTAGAAATAATTACAGCAAATTTTAATAAACTGTCATCTACCTCATCATAAAAATTAACTTCCAGCATTTTCTCCTCCATAAATTCAAATAAGTCTCAACAACAAGGAAATTTACAATTTCTTTATAGGATGTCTAATAACCGTTTTCCATTTCTCTGGAGTAACCTTTCTCGCATCAGACAGATATATTTCATGGTGTAATCTTTCTGCATTCATATCATTAACATATCCATTCTGTTCTAAATACGCATCCATAAGCGCAACAGTCGCAGGTTCATCATCAAATGCTCCTAAATGCATAATCTGAACACACACACCTTCCTCAATAGTCATAAACTCTGCCGATGAACAATCCAACTTTTTCTTATTTGTCGCGGTTTCAACTGCCCATTCGAAATCTTCTTTCGTTATGAAATCAGGCAATCGTATAACGGAAATCCAGTTAAATGTAGACTTATCCGTATAATCTACACCATCTGTATTTTCTTGCCACCAGAAGCCCTCAAGTGGTGGAACTACATATTCAAAAAATCCTTTGATTTTGTAATCTGTTTTATAACTCATTTTCAGAGTATACGCAACAGCATATAACACACTTATTGCCTGCTGATATGCTCCACCTTCGTCATTTGGATCACCTTTTCCTCTAACAGCAATATAATTTGCTTTAGGAACAATTACAATCTCTGGTTTATTTTTAGGCATATAAAATTCTTTGTATTCTTTCTTAAAATCAAAAGCCATAATTATCTCCTTTAATTTAGTTTTTACGTAACTTTATATATTCAACATATATAGTATGCTATCCCTGTCTGGATAGGAATATTACACTGGTAGTTCTTCTGAATTAATTCTTTTAAAACCAGCTTTTTCATAAAACCTATGTGAGATATGAGCAACCGCTGGTGTATCCAAAATTATATGTTCAATACTTTTGCTGTTAGCATACTTCAAAAATTCATTGTATAAGGAGAGCCATACTTTTTTGTGAGCGAAACGCCTTCTCCACAAAAAATTTTTCAAAACATCACAATTTTTCTCCTTTAACATAAGTACGATTGTTCCAATTACTCTGTCATCGGATAAAGCAACCCAAAATTCTCCACCCGGTCACTGATAATAACGTTGAATATCAAGCAAATCTTGCTGTTCCTGAAGCGATAATCCAATTTTGGTCTCATCATTTTGAATAGAAAGAATTAGTGCGATAATTTCGTTGTCAAATCTTCCGTTGTATGTTTCAATTTTCAAAATTATTACCTCCGTTAAAGTTGCTCTTGCTTGATTGTACCATACGCTCTATTCCTTATTCAATTACTTATATTTACATAGGTGAAAAACGCCAAAAACGAAATTGCAAATTTCATTCTTGACGTTTTCTTTTTATTCTTAAACTATATTAAACCCAAATGTTTTTCAACACGAGATAACGTGTCCTCAACTGTACTGTCCCCAGTTCTCTCTATCCAAAAGAAATCACTGTTCTTAATCTCTTCTATACGATTTACGTTAATTTCATATAAAGTAGTATTCACAGTTTGCTTAGCCTTTTCTACATCAGTAGCCGAATTTAGATACCGAAGAAATCCCTGATGATCTGGTCTATTGCCATATTCATCAACAAGATTAGATGGGTCTTTTATGAGAAAAACAACTCTAGATGATTCTGAAAAAGCAAGTGTCTGAGCAACTGTAAGATGACAATCACACAAAATCTCTTTATTTTCTGATTGTCGAATCAAATCAAGGAGAATAAACTCTAACTGCTCGCGAGAATTGTTTAACAACCAATCTTTATATTCTTCTACTGTCCTTCCAAAAAGAGAGGAGGGTGCGGACATTTTCTGGACTACTATAGGGCTTCGAAAGGAGCCTTTTTATGTATTCAAAAGAACAAAAAGATATTGCACTACGGATATATCATCAAACAGAGTCTGTAACTGAAACTATTAGGATTCTAGGGTATCCAACACGTAGAAATCTGTACACATGGATTGCTGAGGAAAATACCCCACTCAAAACAAGGAAAGAATACCCTGTAATTGATAATCCTCCTGATCATCCTCGCAATCCTCCATTAGAAGTAAAATTGAATGCAATTCATCGTTACTATGAGCTCGGAGAAAATATAAAATATGTTTCAGAAGACATTGGGTATAGTAGAGCTAGTATTTATCAATGGCGAAAACGTTATTTAAAAGAAGGTACATTAGGTCTTATGAATCACAAAAACATTACTCCGGGAACATTAGTAGAAGGTTCTGTTTCAAGTACAGATATTTCTTCTGATGAAATAAATCAGTTGAAGGCTCAAATGCAAGATATGCAATTAGAAATAGACATTCTTAAAGAAACGATAAATGTATTAAAAAAAGACCCAGACATCGATCAGAGTGCTCTCAGCAACAGAGAGAAGGCGGTGATAATCGATGTCTTGAAAAATAGATACTCACTGCCATTATTATTACAGAAATTACAATTATCAAAAAGCAGTTATTATTATCAGGAACAATCCCTACAAAAAGAAGATAAATATACACTTTTACGTGTTAGAGTCATTGAATTATTTACAGAGAATAAAGGTCGATATGGTTACAGACGAATTCACGCCCTACTTAAGCGTGAAAATATAATTGTCTCAGAAAAAGTTATTCGTAGGATTATGAAAGAAGAACAACTTGTAGTAAAAATCAAACGAACTCGTAAATATAATTCCTATCAAGGTGAAATATCTCCAGCAGTAGATAATCTAATTAACAGAAATTTTTCTGCATCTAAACCTAACGAAAAGTGGTTAACAGATATAACCGAGTTTGCAATTCCGGCAGGAAAGGTTTATTTATCGCCTATAGTAGATTGTTTTGATGGCTTACTTGTCAATTGGACTATAAGCACTTCTCCAGATGCATTACTTGTCAATTCTATGCTTGACGATGCAGCTAAATTGCTATCTGTAGGAGAAAAACCAATCATACATTCAGACAGAGGTGTACACTACCGCTGGCCAGGCCGGATTGACAGGATGGAGAAAAATGGTTTCATACGATTAATGTCAAAGAAAGGCTGTTCACCTGATAATTCTGCCTGTGAGGGCGTATTTGGAAGAATTAAAAATGAGATGTTCTATAATGCAGATTGGTCTGGGGTAAACATCTCAGAATTTATTGGTATTTTAAATGATTATCTTTATTGGTATAATGAAAAAAGGATAAAAAAATCATTAGGATATTTGAGTCCTATAGAGTACAGACATAGACTTGGATTGGTCACTTAGATAGTCCAAGAAAATGTCCGCACCCTCGACTCGGTTGTCCCTAAAATCAGACCTTAGAACAACCTCTTTTCACAACTTATCCTTTACATAACTTAATAACAGAAATTAATTTGTAATAACTTCGTCTAGATTTATATTATCTGAACTCATTTTTATGAAAGTTAAATCACAATTATTATTGTATAAATCTCTTGATTCCTTTATTATTTTATCGTCATCTGAAAATTTTTCTATTACTTCTCTTTCTTCGCCCATTTCTTTATAAATACCTGAATAATCTTCATTCCACAACTCCTGTATATTTAATTCTTTATCTTGAATATTAATATATCCATAGTGATTTAATCCTCCACTAACATAGAAATAAAAAATCCCTGGATAATTCATGCTTTCTGACGAAAATAATCTAGTTGTACCAGTAGCAAAATTATAACTTCCTACTTCTTCTATCTCTTTATTTTGTCTATATACAGTTAATTTTAACTTTTCTTTTACAATTAATTCAGGTATAGCATCACCATCTAAATCCTTTATCACAAATTCATATCCTTGTTTAGAATTATTTTTATTTATGTCTTGCAAAAATGTTATATATGAACTACGCCATTCAACTGTTTCTATATCTGGCTTATTACCTTTTTCTGCTTGGGTTTTATTACATCCACAAATTAATATTGCTAATAACCCAATAGTTCCAAATAGTATTCCTCTTTTTTTCATAAAACAATTCTCCTTAAAATTTATATTTCTTTCCAGTTTTTATTATTTTTGTCACTTTCCCTTTTCCCCAAGGATTATTTTTATTTTTCTTATATCCTTTTGGAGGGTTATAATCATGATAAATAATCTCTACTACTCCCTGACCACCATAGTGCCCCCAAGAATTATCTGCATCCGCTCCTTTGATATCTCCTATCATACATTTGTAAGTAACTGTTTTTTTAGCTTTGCTTTTTTTAAACTTAACATTTACATAATCTCCTACAGAAACTTTCAATTTATTTCCAATATTAGCTTTTGTTGCAATTAAAATTCTATTATCTATCATAGCATAGTATTCTGGCTTCTTTTTTTTATATTTTTTATCTTTTTTTGCCCGTGCTTTTAACTTATATTGATCCGAACTTTTAGCTTTTATCAAATGATGCCCCATATAAGATATTGTGGTTCCATAACCTTTCGGAATTTTTACAGATTTCTTTTTTTTATGGCCTGACAAATCCACATAAGCAATCGGATTTCCGCCACAATACGCATACAGATTCCATTCTTTGAAACAATTATTCCAACGCCTCCCAATAACGCCACAAGTAAATACGCATAGGGATAAAATCCTCCCTGAAATATTAAAAGAATGATAATTGAAATAATTGATAATATTGCTATGATTTTTACCTTTTCGTTTCGTGATATCAACATCTTATCATATCGGGCTTGTGGTAACAATCTTTTGAGGAATTTTTCTATTCTCCTTTTCGATTAAACTAACACCGCAATATAAACTATCAATATATTCGGTTTCCAACCGTTTTCACCCATCTTCCATATGTTTTCTTTCCCTTTATCTTTTTATATGGTCTAATTTTCACATATATCTTCGATAATTTTTTGTTAAAGATTATTTTCGTACTTGTATATTTTTTTGAAACATTTACTATGATTTTTTTCTTAAATTTCTTATTATTGCTAGCGTAAATCTGGTATCCAGCAGCACCTTTTACTTTTGCCCAGCTGTATTCTAATTTTGTTTTCTTGTTTCCATAATATTTTATGTTTCTTGCCACTGCTTTTGTTGCTGCATATTTAAAATTCTTACTGTATTCCAAACTTGTTTTGCCAATAAAGTCTAAATCGTCTCCACTAACATAAAATGCTTGCGGTGTGATTTTCTTTGAATTGCTCTCTATTACCACACTTTTCTTCATTGACTCCTCATATGGTCCCTCGAATGCATCTTCATCAATTCTTACTATTGATGCAGGTACCGTTATTTTCTCCCATGGAACATTTGAAAATGCCTTTGATTTTATCACTTTCATATTCTGTCCAAATGCAATATTAACATCAATCTTAGAGCATCCGGAAAATGCCTCATTTTCAATGATTTCCACTGAATCAGGAATTTTCACATTAATAAGATTACTGCAATTTTTAAACATTGCTTCAGAGATAGTTTTCATATTTTTAGGAAGATTTACCTTTACGATACTAGATAATTCAAATATATTTTTACCAAACTTCGTAACGCTGTCAGGTATATCTACGCTATCCACATTAGCAGTATAAAACGCATTATCAGCAATTTCTTTCACATAAGAAGGTATGACAACATTCTTTGCTTTCCCATCATACTTTACAAGTACATTGTCATTACTTATGTACATTCCATCTTCTTTCTTTATTTGATTAGAAAACTTTTCCATAAATTTTTCTGTTTCAATATGATTGAAGCATGTGGATAACAAGGCAATGCTATTTCCATCCAATTTTTTGGATTTTACAATAATATCTTTAACTTTAAATTCTGCTCTTTTTGTCTTTGAAAGCAAATTTCTACTATCCACTACTTTTTCGATTGATTCCGGAATTATTACTTTTCTAAGTGAACCACACGCAAATGTGTCAGAGTCCTTGGAAACACTGTCATATGCAACTGCCTGAACATCAAAGGTTGTGCAACCTTCTCTTACTGCCAATTCATCTCTTTTTAGTGGCATTCCCAAAACTGTTTTACCATCCTTTGAATATACTACACCGTCATAACTTTTATATTTGGTATCTTTATTCCATGTATAGACATTCATTGCAGAAAAATACTTCATGTTAAAAATGTCTAATATTGTATTAAGCTTTACACTTTTAATATTATCATAACGACTCATTATATCTTCATTTCTCTCCGGATTTGGAGCGTAAACCTTAAATTTTCCGGGCATTGTTACAGTCGTCAATAATTTACAATTACATAAAGAACCTGCCCCCATTGTTTTTACACTTTTAGGTATTGTTATGTTTTCAATGGCTGTATTATAAAAACTGTAAGAACCTACGGATTTTACAGTGTTTGGAATGGAAACACTCTTTAATTTTTTGCATGATTTAAATGCATTATCCGGAATAGAAGTAACACCTTTTTTTATAATAACTTTTTTTATTTTTGTGTTTCCTCTAAATTTCATGTTTTTTGGCATTTTCCCTTTTCCGCTAATTGTAAGAACTCCATTTTTTAATGTGGAATATACTCCTTTATGTTTTACCGCTGCATTAGCCTGCGATGCCGGCAATACAGAACAAAGCATTGCTGCCGCCAATGTAACCGCTAAAATTTTTTTTGATTTTCTCATAATAATTCCTCCCGATATTAAAAATATAATTTTAGATTTGTTATTTATCTGACGTCATATGTAAATTAAACGACGGGAGATTTATTTTTATTGCATTATGGATGGTATGAATTATTATAACTTGAATGCAAAACTAACTTCTGGTTTGCTTTTTCTGTTTTCTTTTTGCAGAACTAACTTCTGGTTTCGCCATTTTTTGCCTATTTAACTGTTGTTTTTTCTCATTCTCAACTCTATAATTAAGTTAAATCAATGGATTTTTGAGCATACTAATCAGGCTCCCGGAAATCATTGTGCAAGAGTAACTTCTGGATGCCTGTGGATTCGGTTATCCTTTTCGTATCCTCCTGCCTGTTTTTTACTTCAATAGATCAGGCTTCAGGTGGATTTCATCCGGCAGGATGATTTCCAGCCCAAGCTTTTCCATTGCATTTTTATCAAATGACTTCAAGGCCTTATTTATTGGTGTCTCACCATTAAATTTTGGTCTTGATGTGTTATTGATATGATTTATCATTAACTGAACCTTTTCCTGTGTAAGTTCATCAAATGATGTTTTCTTTGGCAATACATATCTTATGTATTCATGATTCTTTTCCAGTTCACCTTTTTGTTCTGAATGTCTTGCCTCACAATAGTATAATCTTGTTCTTTTTTCTCCATTTGTTCCTTTTTCGAACTTTTCAGGATCTGCAAACTCACTACCATTATTTGTTAGAATAACCGGAAACAATTCCTTAAATTCTTCTATTCCTATTGTTTCTTCGATGTAGTCAATCACTCTTACTGTGCTTGACATTTCCTTACTGTCTATTAGAAATGCCAACATCAGATTGTTCTCCGGCCACAGAAATGTCTGTAATAGTTTTCCGCCTTTTATACCTTCCACTGTGTCCATCTGGACTATTCTTATTCCTGGATGCTCTTCAATATATTTCAAAAAATCATTATGTCTATGACCTATTTTCTTCCTTGGACTGACCTTTGGTGTTTCCTCATGTTTTGTCCTTTTCTTATATCTTACAGTTCTGTGCATGTCTATGTTTCTTGCCGATAAATAACATTTATCAATATATTCATATACCGTTCTCATGCTACATGGAATTTCTTCTTTATGATTCTCATATATATGTGCTATTGGCTGTCCTTTTTTTATTAACGGACTTATTAGTTCATCCAGTTCTATCAGTTCTGCCTTTGTCATGTCTATTCCTTCTCTTGAACTTTTTAATGTTTCAAGATACTCGTGATGTGCACAATTAGCATTATACAGATATTTGTCATATCTGCATGTGGCAGATTTATCACATGCATTGCAAACATATGGTGCCTTGTGTTCTATTGGACAAACATATGGTTTATATGCATCACATAGGGTCATGCATTTGTAGCATTTCTTACATTGGATTCTACAATGATATCCTTTTTTCTTGTTACACAGGTTTCTTTTTTTACACGTATCTTTATATTTACAGTCATTTACTCTGTTGTAATTTCCTGCTGTTTTTGTTCTCTCTTTAAAATACCTATGCTTTCTTATTTCTTTGGATATGGTGTCCGGTGAACAACCAATAACGTCGGCAATTGCTGCAAAACTTAAATGATTTTTTAATCCTAATTGAATCTCCTGTCTGTTTTCCCAGGTTAAGTGTTGTCCTTTTTTTCTTTTCTCAGGCATTTTTCCTCCAATCGCAGGAGGATACATTCCTATTATATCATTGCAGAACTAACTTATGGGTTGATTGTAAAAAACAGAACTTCGAAATTCATTTAAGGAAATGTTAAAAGAATACATATGGTTTTTCCCACTTATTTTTATATTTCATGACATGGAAGAAAAAATAGGGTTTGGAATGTGGCTAAAAAATAAAAAAGATACATTAGAAAAGAAATGCCCCAGTATGTTAAACTCACATAAAGATTTTTCAACAGAGGGCTTTTCATTTTATATAAATGTTTTACTACAGTAAACAATCTGTGGTGGGATGGCGTATTATGCATTATCATAGGAATTGTTATTGTAATAGTTAATTTAAAATTTGCACAGAGACTGATTGGGTGGTTTACACGAAAAGTCGGGCTAAAGTCATTGATTTAATTGGCTCTTGAAATATTGTCATTGATAAAAAATTAATTGTTGAGGTTTTTGTTTATACTGTATAAGACGCAATTGATATGCTAACCCGATAAATTATTATTTTATGGAAAATATGGATTGACAATAACGAACTCCTTTTTGCACCTTATATGAGAATATGGTACAATGACTTTAGATAAATAAAAAATTGTGAAAAGGAGAAGCACAATGGATGAAAAAACAAGAGACAATGTAGCAGAAAATGAAATAGAAAGAATGGAAGATTTAGGACAGGCATTAGAAGAGTCTTATGCACATATGGGAAATGGAGAGTATGATACCGATACTTTGTTAGCATGGGAAAAGATTAATGAATATAAGGAAGCAGGAACTATTCTGCCGGTTACAATTTCAGGAATTGTAAATAAAGGCGTGATTGCTTTAGTAGAAGGTGTGCGTGGATTTATTCCAGTCAGCAGATTAGACATTAATCATGTTGAGGATACTCTGGATTGGCTAGGCAGAGATATAAGAGTTCGTGTTATTGAAGCAGATATGGAAAGAAACAAACTTGTTTTATCCGCCAGAGAAATTCTTCGTGAAGAAAGTGAAGCAGCCAGAAAGGCACAGCGTGAGATGGCCGTTTCAAAGATAGAGGTTGGTTCTGTTGTTGAAGGAAAAGTAGAATCTATTCAGCCATATGGTGCTTTTGTAGATTTAGGAAACAATGTAACAGGTCTGGTGCATATTTCACAGATTTCCATGAATCATATCAAATCTCCGAAAGAGGCTCTCGAAGTAGGACAGATTGTGAAAGCAAAAGTCATTAAAAATGATGGTGGAAAGATAAGTTTAAGCATT
>OLVW01000770.1_pt1 | contig 30213 bp, 30 predicted proteins | sample 1673301 | NCBI WGS metagenome assembly OLVW01 (sample SAMEA3178941, study PRJEB25190) | human gut metagenome
TGTGATGATTGATGATAATGAGATTGTTGCACTGGCAAATATGCGTGCAGACTCCATCGTAAAAGATGCACAGAAAGCTGCTGATGAGCTGAATGGAAAGGCGAGAGAAACTGCAAGAGAGGTACAGACAGGCGCTCTGCAGTATACACAGAATATGTTAGAAGGCCTTGAATATATGTACAGTACAATTATTAAAGAAGAAAAAGAATACTTTAATTCCGTACTCGAAAAGTTAAAGTCAGAACATAAACAGATTGTTGCGGACAAACAGGAGATTGACCTGCAGCTTGGAGCAGGCATTCGGACAGGCCGGAGAAAAGAAGATTTTGAAAAGAAAGAGGAACGGGCAGAAGAGTAGATTATCGAACACGTTCTAAAAGAAGAAAGCAGTTCTTTAGGGGAAAATAAAAAGTGTACCCCTTTGCTAAATACGGCAGGAAAAATAGGGATGAGAATCTGCCCTTATTAATACTGAAAATATAGAGACAAAAGGTCAGCATAAAAGAATTAGGCATAGAAGAAAGCTCACAAAAGCAGTCCCTGTCTTTATAACAATATATCTTTTTAAAGACAGATCTGTAGCAGAGAGAACTGTCTGGACCTGGGCCATAGTACATAACCCGCCAAAAGATGTAGCAGCTGCAATGAGGGCATATTGTATCTGAGGTGTGATAAATGGTTTTAAGGCTAATAAGTGAATTCCTGTAGTGACCTCAAGATTCGCAAGCACAAAGGTGAATACAGGTGCCTGAAAAAGCGGAAAGCTTGTAAGCATTCCTGAAAGAATGGAGAAGATCATCATATAGATTCCGATAATAAAGATGATTTCGAGAGAAGGAAGAAAGACTTCTTCTGATAAAGAGAGGGCAGGAGGCTTCTTATTTGAAAGTTTTGTGACAGACTTTGCAGAATCTTTTCTGGCGAAAGAGGATGAGCTGGCCTGTCTTCGCTTTTTTTGTCTATGATATATAGCAGAAATATGTGAGTCTGGAATCAGGAGTAGCAGATAGCATAACAAAACAGGCAGGTAAAGGCAAAGAAGATAGTATATCCATAATCTTTCCTGCAGATTTATCTGGGAGCGGACGTACCCTGCCACAAACATAGGGCTTACGAAGGAGGCCAGAGGAAGCAGTGATTCTGCCTGCCTTTTGTTTAAGAGATTCTGTTGATAATAATGCGAAATAAATATAGCACCAACAGGGAAGCCAGAGCAAAGTCCAAGCAAGAAGACGGGAAGTGAAATAGCGATGGTCGTGCCTGCGGGAACAAGGCGGTGTACTTGCTTAAAGAAAAGTTGTGGTATTTCGTACCGAATCCAGAATTTCGACAAAATGATAAATGGCAAGAGAAGCGGAAGTACACAGGAGACCCATACAAACAGTCCTTCTTTTGCGTACTTTAATACGAGAGAATACTGTAAAAGCATAAGAATAAAGGATAAGCAGCAGAGTACTTGTGCTAAACGAAAAATAAGTTTTTTCAAATCAGATCTCCCAGCAGTTCATTTAATAAAATATATGCGAAATATATGAAAATATTTCTTGACAAAGAAAAAGTAACTGTGTATAATACCAAGAGTATGAGAAAAGAGAGGTTGCGATATTATGAAGATAAATATATCGGAAATCTTATCTAATCCATCTGTTATCAAGAATTTTAAAGTTGAGCCTGATTTTGAGAAGCTCAAGCTTCGAAGAGGCAGTTATCCGGTATCCTATAAGGAGCCTTTTCTTTTGACTGTTTCCAAAGCAGAAGATAAACTTCATGTTACAGGTGAGACGACGATTCGATTGATAATACCATGTGATCGATGTTTGGAGGATGTGGAGAATACATTCCATATCACGATTGATCGCAGTGTTAATCCCAATACAGAGTCAGATGGCATTGAAGACGTGGATGAATTAAGTTTCATAGACGGATATATGTTGGATGTAGACAAGCTCATCATGGATGAGATTGTGGTTGCACTCCCTACAAAGGTTCTTTGTAAGGAAGATTGTAAAGGATTGTGCAGCATCTGCGGTACCAACTTAAACAATCACACATGTGATTGTCACAAGGAGAGCCTTGACCCGCGGATGGCGGCTATTCAGGATATCTTCCGTGACTTTAATCAATAAGATATTAAAGTATTGAATACTGCATAAGTAATATATCCCGAACGTCACAAAAGAAGTAATTACAAGAGGAGGTGTGACCATGTCAATTTGTCCAAAGAATAAATCTTCTAAAGGAAGAAGAGACCGCCGTAGAGCAAACTGGAAGATGTCTGCTCCTACATTAGTAAAATGTAGCAAATGTGGTGCATTAACTATGCCACATAGAGTATGTAAAGCATGCGGATCTTACAATAAAAAAGAAATCGTTTCTGTTGACTAATTGTTGACGAACAGTAAGCCGGGAAATGGTTTTAAAAAGGCAATATTGCATGATAGATAGGCCAGACATTATGTCTGGCCTATTTTTTGTATATAGATTGTATTCGAAAAATGCTTTCTGGTTTTTACAATGCATTTTTTTAGAAGCAATCACAAAGCTGATTAATTTCCACATAAATAAAGAAGTAGTTGCATGAAATTATAAAGCTGACATAAAAGAAAGATGTACGGATAGCAAAGGGGGATTTTAAAAGTAACATTTGTTCTTGACCTTATATATTGCAAAATAGTAAAATAAAACTAGAAATTTTACAAAGTAAAAGAGGTAAAATACTATGGAGCATACGAAATTAACAGAGCTTTTGAATAAGGTTGCACAGGGAGAAGTCAGCGTCGAAAAGGCAGCGTTAGAATTAAAGACAGAACCTTTTGAAGACCTTGGTTTTGCCAAACTTGACCATCACAGAAAGATTCGTCAGGGAGCAGCGGAAGTCATTTATGGTGCTGGTAAGACTCCGGAACAGATTTTAAAAATCACAGAAGCTTTCCGTAAAAAAGGAGATAATGCTGTCTTGATTACAAGAATGAGTCAGGAAGCGGCCGATTTGGTTGGTGCCAGTCTCCCTCTCAGATATGATGCATTAAGCCGAACGGGTATCGTCGGAGAACTGCCAGAAAAGGATGGCAATGGAAAGGTAGTCATTGCTACAGGTGGAACCAGCGATTTGCCAGTGGCAGAAGAAGCAGCCCTAACGGCAGAAGTTCTCGGGAATGAAGTCGTAAGAATCTATGATGTCGGCGTAGCAGGAATTCATCGTTTACTGGCTTACTCTGAAGATCTGATGAGTGCACAGGTTATCGTTGTTGTTGCAGGAATGGAAGGAGCACTTGCCAGCGTAGTCGGCGGCCTCGCAGACTGCCCGGTAATCGCTGTACCGACAAGTGTTGGTTATGGAGCATCTTTTGGTGGTTTATCAGCTCTTTTATCCATGCTTAACTCCTGTGCCAGCGGAGTCAGCGTTGTAAACATTGATAATGGATTTGGTGCGGGATATATGGCAAGCATGATTAACCACGTATCCATGAAAAATGCAGAGAATTTGAATTGAGAAATGCATATAAAAAGATAAGAACATAAAGGAGTCAACAACAATGAAAACATTATATTTAGAATGTAACATGGGAGCTGCCGGAGATATGCTCATGGCAGCACTCACAGAATTAATGCCGGATAAAGATGCTTTTGTAAAAGAATTAAATGATTTGCAGATTCCACAGGTAAACATCGAGCGGACAACAATTGCAAAATGCGGTATTATGGGAAAACATATGGTAGTGACTGTTAATGGGGAAGAAGAAAAAAGTATAGATGTTCCAATGCACGCACATACACACAGTCATGTTCATGAAGAACACGAACATACTCATGAGCACCATCATGAACATAGCGATGAGGAACATTTCCACGCGCATCATCATGAGCATTCGGACGAAGAATATAGCCATCATCATCACGAGCATGGTGATGATGCATGTAGCCACAATCATACGCATGAACACCATGAGGAGCATCATACTCACAGCCATGTTTATGAAGAACACGAACATACACATGAACACAGTCATGAAGGACATACACATGCACATGGACACAGCCATCACCATACCAGCATGAAAGACATTGAGCATATCATCGGACATCTGAACGTACCAGAAAAAGTAAAAGAAGATGCTATTGCCGTATATAAATTAATCGCAGACGCAGAAAGCCATGCACATGGCCGTCCGGTAGAAGAAGTACATTTTCATGAAGTTGGAGCGATGGATGCCGTAGCAGATATCGTAGGTGTATGCCTGGCAATTTATAAACTTGCACCAGAGCAGATTATCGCTTCTCCTGTCCATGTAGGTTATGGACAGATTCATTGTGCACATGGTATTCTTCCAATCCCAGCTCCGGCAACTGCACACATTTTACAGGGAATTCCTATTTATGGTGGAAGAATTGAAGGAGAACTCTGTACTCCAACTGGAGCAGCACTTTTAAAACATTTTGCCCAGTCTTTCGGACAGATGCCAATGATGGCAGTAGAACAGACAGGCTATGGTATGGGAATGAAAGACTTTACCGATGCAAACTGCCTTCGTGCGATTATCGGAAACACCGTAGAAGGACAGGAGCAGACAGGCTGTCACGGAGCAGTGCAGGAAATGGATTCCATCATAGAACTTTGCTGTAACCTTGACGATATGACACCAGAAAAAATCGGTTTTGTCACAGAACTTCTTATGGAAGAAGGAGCCTTTGACGTATATACAACCAATATCCAGATGAAGAAAAACCGTCCAGCCGTAATGCTTACCTGTATGTGTGCAAAAGAGGATAGAGAAAAATTCCTCACACTTATTTTAAAGCACACAACGACACTCGGCGTTCGTGAATATACCTGTAAACGCTATGGCCTGAAAAGAGAAATTAGAGAAGTAGAAACTATTTACGGAACCGTTCGTGTAAAAGCAGCCTCCGGTTATGGTGTTACAAAAGAAAAGCCAGAGTATGAGGACATGGCACGAATCGCAAAAGAGAAAAAGATTTCTCTGGCGGAAATTGAAAAAGAGGTTTATAAGAATTTAAAATAGACACTTATTAATCTAAAAATAGAATTTTAGTCCAGCTCTCTTTAATTAGGAAGCTGGGCTTTTTGTATCTTCATTTCAAGAATGCCTAGCATTCTTCTGCGAGATGCGCGTCATGCAATGCATGATATACTTATTTCACTTATCTATTTGAGAAGGACTAAAAGGTTCTGACAACATAAATATTAAAAGTTTCTTCAGGAAAGTACTCGGCAATTAAATTACGATATTAAGTGTCGTAATCTATGTTAAAATAAAGAACGATATTTTATTTTGATACTTTGTAATTGACAGAGTGTCAAAATAGCTGTAAAGTATACTTGTAATGAGAAAATATTTCATTTCAGACTAAATATTATGAGAAAGGGATTGCGAACATGGAAAAATCAAAAGTTTATTTTACCGACTTCAGGGCAAAGTTAGGAGAGGGACTTCCACTCAAATTAAAGAGACTTCTGAAGAAGGCCGGAATCTCAGAAATTGATATGGAGAATAAGTTTGTAGCAATTAAGATGCATTTTGGTGAGCTCGGCAATGTAAGTTTTCTTCGTCCAAACTATGCAAAAGCAGTTGCGGATGTTATAAAAGAATTAGGTGGTAAACCATTTTTAACAGATTGTAATACGCTATATCCTGGAAGCCGTAAGAATGCTTTAGAGCATTTACAGTGTGCCTGGGAGAATGGATTTACTGCAATGACTGTCGGATGTCCTATTTTAATTGGAGATGGATTAAAAGGGACAGATGATATTGAAGTACCTGTAGAAGGTGGAGAATACATAAAGAGTGCCAAAATTGGCCGTGCGATTATGGATGCAGATATTTTTATCAGTTTAAGCCATTTTAAAGGGCATGAGACGACAGGATTTGGTGGTGCGATTAAGAACATCGGTATGGGATGCGGTTCTCGTGCTGGTAAGAAAGAGCAGCATACAAATGGTCAGCCAACGATTCACGAAGATATGTGTCGAGGATGCCGCCGCTGTATGAGAGAGTGCGCCAATAATGGTCTGGTCTTTGATGAAGAGACCAAGAAGATGCACATTGATGGAGCTAACTGTGTTGGTTGTGGAAGATGTATCGGTGCCTGTAATTTTGATGCTATTGAATTTGAGAACTGGGCAGCAACAAAGGACTTAAACTGCAGAATGGCAGAATATACGAAAGCAGTAGTAGATGGAAGACCAAACTTTCATATTTCTTTAGTTGTTGATGTATCTCCAAACTGTGATTGCCATGCAGAGAATGATGCACCAATCCTGCCGAATATCGGTATGTTTGCATCCTTTGATCCATTAGCATTAGACCAGGCCTGTGTAGATGCCTGTTTGAAGATGCAGCCACTGCCAAACAGCCAGCTTTCTGAAAATATGCATAAAGAAGGCTTTTGCGATCATCACGATCATTTCGAAAATTCCACTCCGGAATCTGAATATAAAACATGCTTAGAACATGCAGAAAAGATTGGCTTAGGAAGCAGAGAATACGAGCTTATTGTGATGAAGTAGTAATTTTATCTTGCTTTTTTCTGACAATAAGTGTATATTAAATACAATTGAACAACAGGGGAGCTTGTATTACAGGCTGAGAGGAAGGTATGACCTTCGACCCATTAACCTGATTTGGATAATGCCAACGTAGGGAAGCATAAAAGTTTTGTATAGTTTACGGGAAGTTACCGAATCGGTGGTTTCCTGTTTTTTTATGTAATTCATTTTATATAATCGGAAGTCACTTTTGAATCTCCTATTATGTGAAAACCCTTCAGGCAGAATTCTTTTCTTAGTCTACAGGAGGTGAAAGTGTGGTAAGAATCAATGGACAGGATTGTGAAAAAACAGGAATTTCTGTTTCAGATTACCTGGAACAGGAAAATTATAATGTGAAACATATTGTTGTGGAATATAATCTGGAGATTATTCCAAAAGAACGGTATGCACAGACAATTTTAAAAGATGGTGATGAGGTAGAAATCGTAAGCTTCATGGGCGGCGGCAGCAAATAAGTGTATACCGCCAAAAAGCTTATAAGAAGGCAGTAATGCATTTTTATGAAATGATAGCAAATGTATTTATGTCGAAAGTTTATGGTTTTACAAAGTAATTACTTAACTGCGAGAAATATGTGAGAAAGAAGGGCGTTTTATTATGAAGACAAAAGATAAATTAGTGATTGGTGGACATGAGTTTGATTCCCGTTTTATTTTAGGTTCTGGAAAGTATTCCATGAAGTTAATCGAAGCGGCTGTAAGAGATGCTGGTGCGCAAATTATTACGTTAGCAGTGCGCAGAGCCAACACAAAAGACCATGAAAATATTTTAGATTATATTCCAGAGGGTGTTACTCTTTTACCAAATACTTCCGGAGCGAGAAATGCACAGGAGGCGGTAAGAATCGCACGTTTGGCAAGAGAACTTGGCTGTGGAAACTTTGTAAAGGTAGAGATTATGCGTGACAGCAAGTATCTTCTTCCAGATAACCAGGAAACGATTAAGGCAACAGAAATTCTTGCAAAAGAAGGATTTGTTGTTATGCCATATATGTACCCAGACTTAAATGCTGCCAGAGATTTAGTGAATGCGGGAGCAGCCTGTGTTATGCCGCTTGCTTCTCCAATTGGCTCTAACAAAGGGCTTGCCACAAAGGAATTTATCCAGATTTTAATTGATGAGATTGATCTTCCGATTATTGTAGATGCCGGTATTGGTAAGCCATCACAAGCTTGTGAGGCGATGGAAATGGGAGCTGCCGCTGTTATGGCAAACACCGCAATCGCAACTGCAGGTGATGTACAGGTGATGGCAGAAGCATTTAAAAAAGCAATTGAAGCAGGCAGAAGTGCTTATTTATCCGGATTTGGACGGACTTTGGATAAGGGAGCCAGTGCTTCTTCACCGCTTACGGGATTTCTGCACGACTAAAGACTATCAGATAAAGGAGAAGACAAAATGTCATCAAATACAACAGAACATGGCGAACATTTTAACGAGAGTATCGTCAATGAAGTAATTCTGGAAGATATGAAAAAAAACCGTATCGATCATATGAAATATCTTCCGGGAATGGAGACAATGGAAGAGTCCGATGTTATGGAACAGGTCATCACAGCGATGAATGCCTATGATTATGATAAGTATACAGAGAAGGATGTCCGCAGAGCACTGGAACATGACAATCGGACGGTTGAGGACTTCCAGGCACTTCTTTCTCCTGCGGCACTTCCACTTCTGGAAGAGATCGCGCAGGCGGCGAGAGTGGAGACAAGAAAACATTTTGGAAACAGTGTATATATGTTTACACCAATCTATATCGCAAACTACTGTGAAAATTACTGCATCTACTGCGGTTTTAACTGCCACAATAAAATTCGCCGTGCACAGCTGAATGCAGAGGAAATTGACAAAGAGATGGCAGCAATCGCAAAGACCGGTCTCCAGGAAATTCTGATTCTTACCGGAGAGAGCCGTGTAAAGTCCGATGTGAAATATATTGGTGAGGCGTGTAAGATCGCAAGAAAATATTTCAAAGTGATCGGGCTGGAAGTTTATCCGATGAATTCGGATGAATATCATTATCTGCATGAATGTGGAGCCGATTATGTGACTGTTTTCCAGGAAACTTACAATTCAGATAAGTATGAAACACTTCATCTGGCCGGACATAAACGAATTTTTCCATATCGCCTGAATGCACAGGAACGTGCATTGAAAGGTGGTATGCGCGGTGTTGGTTTTGCTGCACTTCTGGGACTGGATGATTTCCGTAAAGATGCCTTTGCTACCGGTTATCATGCCTGGCTTCTTCAGAGAAAATATCCACATGCTGAGATTGCATTTTCCTGCCCGAGACTGCGTCCGATCATTAATAATGACCGGATCAATCCGATGGATGTGCATGAACCTCAGCTTCTGCAGGTAGTCTGTGCATATCGACTGTTTATGCCATTTGCCAGTATTACGGTTTCCACCAGAGAGTGCGAAAGAGTTCGTGACAATCTGGTTAATATTGCGGCAACCAAAATTTCCGCCGGGGTTAGTACAGGTATTGGAAGCCATGTAGAGGATATCGAAGACAAGGGAGATGACCAGTTTGAAATTTCAGACGGAAGATCTGTGGATGAAGTATATCAGGCCCTTTTGAATCATGATCTTCAGCCGGTCATGAACGATTATGTCTATCTGTAAAGAAAAAAATGGTGCCAGAAATGAAAATGCTGGTGCTGCAGAATATAGAAATATAATAGCAGTAACGAACCGAAAACTCTGTGAAAGACCTTTTTTTGAACAGGTGGAGAGAATCTGCCAGATGCATCCCAAAGCACTGATCCTGCGGGAAAAAGATCTTTCAGAGTCTGCATATGAAGCAATGGCAGGACAGGTTCTTAAGATCTGTGGCAGATATGATACACCATGTATGCTCCATAGCTTTGTAGAAGTGGCCCGGCGACTGCACCATCCATATATTCATCTGCCTCTTTTTTTACTGGAAGAATATTGTGGAAAACTCAATGATTTCCGAATAGTAGGTTCGTCCATCCATTCTCCGGAGGAAGCGGTCAGGGCACAGAAAGCAGGTGCAGCCTATGTGACGGCGGGCCATGTTTATGTGACAGACTGCAAGAAAGGGCTTCCACCACGTGGACTTGAATTTCTGAAAGAAGTCTGTACAAAGGTAACAATTCCGGTGTATGCTATAGGAGGAATTCATGCAGGAACCGGACAGATACAGGAAATAATGGACTGTGGGGCATCCGGCGGCTGCATCATGTCGGAGATGATGAAAATTTGATAGAATATGAACTGATACGTTCCAACAGAAAGACATTGACGATTCAGGTAAAACCAGACGGAAGTGTTATCGTACGGGCACCGGTCCGGCTGGCGAAATACAGGATTGCGAAATTTGTAAAAGATCATGAAACGTGGATATTTGCACAGCAGGAGAAACTGGAGAAATATCGTGAGAATATGCATGTGATCACAGACGAAGATCGTCAGGAAGGAATTTTGCAGGCAAAAAAGATCTTTCCTGAACGTACCGCATATTTTGCAGAAAGGATGGGAGTTACCTATAACAGAATCACGATCCGGGAACAGAAAACCCGTTGGGGAAGCTGCAGCTCTGTGGGAAATCTCAACTTCAATTGGAAGCTGGTACTGATGCCATCGGAACTTCTTGATTATGTGGTTGTCCACGAACTGGCACATCGTAAAGAAATGAATCATTCGCCGCGTTTCTGGGCAGTTGTGGAAAAAGAACTGCCGGATTACCGCGAGCGAAGGGAAAAATTGAAAAAAATGGGAAAACAGCTGGGATAAAACCCGGCTGTTTTTTTGCCATTCATGCAAAAGTAATGTATAATATAAATATTTACTGACGAATTATATCAGATTTAAGGCAAGGAGGCGGAACACGATGAAAAATATGGTCATATATTTACTGGCAGTCAATTTCATTACTTTTCTGTTGTACGGAGACGATAAGAGCAGAGCACGGCGTCATGCCTGGAGGATCCCGGAGAAAGTTCTGATGGGGGTTGCAGTTATAGGCGGAAGCATCGGAGCTTTACTTGGGATGAGTATTTTTCATCACAAAACAAGAAAACCGAAATTTTATATAGGTATTCCGCTGATCATGCTCATAGAAATTGGTCTGGCAGCCTGGGTTTGGTATACAGGTGGACATTTCTGAGCAGACTGTAGAGAACAATAGTGAAAATATGCAAGAAAAGAGGATAAAAACATGCCAGGAACATTGATCTGTTATGGAGATTCCAATACATATGGATATGATCCGCATGATACAAATGAAGGAAGATATCCCAAAGAGGTCCGATGGACAGGAATACTGGATACAGAGACAGACTGGAAAGTCGAAAATCATGGTGTAAATGGACGAAGCATACCACATACGGTCAGCACTGTAAAATTTGCCTGTCAGCAGGTTCGAGACTGGCATCGAAAGCCGAATTCGGTATGGCTTCTGGTAATGCTTGGAACAAATGATCTTCTGGAAAATCCGGATTTTACAGCAGCGGATGTGGCAAAGAGGATGGAACGCTTTCTGAAGCGAATGATGGAAGAAGCAGGACTTGCAAGCAGAAAGATGCGCCTTCGTCTGATCGCACCGCCGGCAATGCAGGAAGGACAGTGGGTGGACCGTCCGGAACTTCTGACGGAATCCCGCAATCTGGGAAAAGAATATAAAAGGATTGCAAAGCGCCTTGGGATTGCTTTTACAGATGCCAGTGGATGGGAAATCCCGACAATTTACGATGGAGTTCATTTTACGGAAGAAGGACACCGTATTTTTGCAGAAAACATTCGAAAAGAATTAAATATTTAAGAATGATAAGGAAAAAAAGACAATGGTAAAGGTAGATTTGATCACGGGCTTTCTTGGCTCTGGTAAGACCACATTTATAAAAAAATATGCCCGTTATCTGATGGAGCAGGGACAGAACATCGGCATCCTTGAAAATGATTTCGGATCCATCAATGTGGATATGATGCTTCTTCGTGAGCTGGAAGGTGAGAACTGTGAGCTGGAAATGGTAGCCGGTGGCTGCGATAAAGACTGTTACAGAAGACGTTTCAAAACAAAACTGATCGCAATGGGGATGTGTGGTTACGACAGAGTTCTGATCGAACCGTCCGGAATCTTCGATGTAGATGATTTCTTTGATGCACTTCATGAAGAACCACTGGACCGCTGGTACCAGATTGGGAATGTGATCACAGTTGTGGATGCGAGTCTGGAAAAAACACTTTCAAAGGAAGCGGATTACGTGCTGGCTTCGGAAGTTGCCAACGCAGGATGTGTACTCTTAAGCAAAACACAGGATGCATCTGCAGAAGAAATTCGACAGACAGTTGCACATCTGAACCGTGCATTGCAGGAGATTCACTGTTCGAGAGTTTTGAAAGAAGAAGTGATCTGCAAGGACTGGGAAGATTTCACAGAAAAAGAATTCAAAAAAATCCTGGAGTCCGGTTATTTGGTCGAGGATTATGAGAAACTGTATGTAGATCAGGACGAAATTTTTCAGACATTATTTTTTATGGATGAGAAGATTGCTGTATCAAAAGCAAAACATGCAGCCAAAAAAATCTTTGAAGATCCTGCCTGCGGTGGAGTTTTGCGTATTAAAGGATTTTTGCAGGATGGAGAAAACTGGCTGGAACTGAATGCAACACAGCACGAGATAAGCTTAAAACCGATCGGTGCAGGACAGGATGTGCTGATCATCATCGGCGAGAAATTAAACGAGGAGAAAATTAGATATTATTTGGAATGATCTGCTGTGTTAAAGAATACAGCATAGAGGAAGTAATGGAGGAACAATACAAAATGTCTGTTGAAACAAGAATACTATTTACGGATCTGGATGGAACTTTACTGAATGATCATAAGGAAGTGACATCGGGAAACCAGGCGGCAATTGATGAAGCTCTGGCATGTGGACATAAGATCGTAGTCTGCACAGGGCGTCCTCTGGCGAGTGCGCGTGTCTGTGCGGCAAAAGCCGGACTGGATAAAGAAGGCTGCTATGTGATCTGCTTTAACGGAGGACAGATCTATGATCCATATCATGAAAAGACCGTTTACGGTAAAACCTTCTCAAAGGAAACTGCGGCAAAGATCATCGGGGAAGCTATGAAGCGTGATCTGCATATTCAGAGTTACTCAGATACACATATTCTTTCTGCCAGGGATACGGAAGAACTTCACAGATATGCAAAGATCAATCAGCTGCCCTACAAGGTTGTAGAATGTGCGGCAGATGTTGTGCCGGAGGATCCGTATAAACTGATCGCGATCACACCGGCAGAACAAAAAGAGAAAAATATTTGTTTTCAAAAAGAAGTGATTTCGCAGTATGCAGGAGAAGTACACAGCTTTTTCTCTAATGACTGTTATCAGGAAATCGTACCAGAGGGAATATCCAAGGGATTTGCGGTTCGATGGTTCTGCGATTATCTGGGAATCCCGATTGAGAATTCTGTAGCCGCCGGAGATGCACAGAACGATGTGGAAATGCTTAAAGCGGCCCATGTGGGAGCTGTCATGTGCAATGCTTTTCCGGGAATTGCGGAATATGGAAACTATGTGACGGAACACGATAATAACCATGACGGAGTGGCGGAGATCATTCATAAATTTATATTGAAAGATGCCTGAGAAATCAAAGTAGAAGATATCATTGCAATTCGGAAATGATCCCCCGGAGGTAACTGTAAGCAGGATATCGGATTTATGGGGATATAGACTTTTTTACACATGTGTGATAAGATTGAATAAGTATGAAATCTAATAAAATAACGAAATGGAGAACTATAGAGAAATGAAACTTGGAATTGTAGGACTGCCAAATGTAGGAAAAAGTACACTGTTTAATTCACTGACAAAAGCCGGAGCAGAATCTGCCAATTATCCGTTCTGTACCATTGATCCGAATGTTGGGGTTGTTACTGTACCGGATGAGAGACTGAAACTTCTGGGAGATTTTTATCACTCAAAGAAAGTAACACCGGCGGTGATCGAATTCGTTGATATCGCCGGACTTGTAAAGGGCGCTTCCAAAGGTGAGGGACTTGGAAACCAGTTCCTGGCAAACATTCGTGAGGTAGACGCGATCGTACATGTTGTACGCTGTTTTGAAGATCCGAATGTCATTCATGTAGACGGAAGCATTGATCCGCTCAGAGACATTGAGACGATCAATCTGGAACTGATCTTTTCTGATATTGAGATTTTGGAACGTCGAATCGCCAAAGTTACCAAAACAGCCCGTATGGACAAAGAGGCTGCAAAAGAACTGGATTTCCTTCAGAGAGTGAAGAAGCATCTGGAAGACGGCAATATGGCAATCACTATGGAACTTGAAAATGAAGATGAAGAAGCATGGATGGGAACCTATAATCTGCTTACCTGGAAACCGGTCATTTATGCTGCCAATGTAAGTGAGGACGATCTTGCAGATGACGGAGAATCCAATGCTCATGTACAGGCGGTACGTAAATATGCAGCAGAGCAGAAGAGCGAAGTATTTGTGATCTGTGCAGAAATTGAGGAAGAAATTTCTGAACTTGATGATGATGAGAAAAAAATGTTCCTCGAAGATCTGGGGCTGAAAGAGTCCGGTCTTGAGAAACTGGTAAGGGCAAGCTACAGACTTCTGGGCTTGATGAGCTTTCTGACATCAGGAGAAGATGAGACTCGTGCATGGACGATCAAAATCGGAACAAAGGCGCCACAGGCAGCCGGTAAGATTCATACAGACTTTGAAAGAGGATTTATCAAAGCAGAGGTTGTGAATTATCAGGATCTTTTGGACTGTGGTTCTTATGCAGGTGCAAGAGAAAAAGGACTTGTCCGTATGGAAGGTAAAGAATACATCGTACAGGATGGAGATGTGATCCTGTTCAGATTCAATGTATAAAAATCGATAGCCTTAAAGGTATATCGGTTTCTGTACAACATATCCGATAATACGAAGTATATGATAAAGGGGTTTTATGGAGATAACAGTAAGATTTCCGAATCTGGGGTTTTTGTTTGAATATGAGGACAGAACTTTTTCTGTTCTTGGATTTGATATCACAATATACGGGATACTGATGGCTGTAAGTCTGCTTATTGGGCTGGGGATGATTCTTCTCTGCGCCAGATGGCAGAAATTGAATCTGAATCTCTGCCTGGGAGCGTCAATCTCGGCACTGGTCGGTGGAGTGATTGGAGGCAGGCTTTATTACATTGCTTTTTCATGGAGTCAGTTCAGTGGTAAATCCTGGAAGATCCTGTGTGATATACGCAGTGGTGGTATGTCTATTTATGGAGCAATTCTGGGGGGCGTGCTTGTGGCAGCTCTCTTCTGCCGGCTCAGCAGAACGTCATTCTGGAAAATGGCAGATATTGTATGTATGGGACTGCTCAGCGGACAGATAATAGGTGTATGGGGAAACTTTTTTAATAGAGAGGCTTTTGGCGAGTACACAGACAGTCTGTTTGCAATGGGACTTCCGATGGATTCCGTACAGAAGAGCGCAGTGACAAAGCTGATGAAACAGCATCTGGTAACTTTCAGGGATATGGATTACATTCAGGTACATCCACTGTTTTTCTATGAAAGTATCTGGTGTCTGCTGCTGCTTCTGATTTTGCTGCTTTATACCTGGAGAAAAAAATTTGAAGGTGAGATCTTTCTCAGATATCTTGCAGGATACGGGCTGGGCAAGTGTGTGATCGAGTGGCTTCGCACGGATAAACTGTATATCCCGAAGACAAAGATACCGGTTTCCCTGCTTGTGTCTGCTGCACTTTTCCTGATCTGTGGCATTGTTGCGACAGTGCGAAGGATTCTTTCAAAGAAAAGAGAGAAGGTCAGCAGACGCAGGAGAGAGGAGCGTAATGCCGCAGAAGAGAAAAATGATGGCAGCAGACTGGAAGACATTCATAACTTTGAGAATGTACAGGATGAGTTCAGAGACATTCTTGAAGAACTGGATAGAGCGGGAAAGATGGTGGCTGAAGAAGATACGGAATCAAATGAGCCGGAAGATTCAAAATCCGCAGAAACTGCTGAAACGACAGAAACGGAAGTTTCAGAGTCTGTCGAAGATGCGGAAGCGGCAGAAGCTCCGGCGTCTGCAGAAACTGTTGAATCAGAGAATAAGGGAACGGAGGGATCTGCCGAATCAGCTGAGGCTGAGCCAGAGGCTGGACCGGATGATCGCGAAGATGTATAAATAATAAACGGGTAACATGAAAATAGACATGTGACAGAGTTAAAGGGGGTTCTCCAAAGGGAGGACCCCCTTCGCTTTTTAAACAACTTTGAAAATTAGAAAATCTTCTGTAATACTCTCGTAAAATATGGCAATTTTCCGCTTAAAATGTATAAAATTGTTCAGAAAAAAACTACGATTCCCACTTGTATTTTCAAAGTAAATAGGTTAGAATGACTTTATAAGTGGTAGAAAGTGGTGAATAGTGGTGGTGAATGGAGGGAATGTGGCATATTTATCCATTTCCGCCGGCAGATACGAAGGGGAGAATCGTATCTCACGAGAGTAGGTGAGTTTATATGTTCATGGGCGAATACAATCATACAATCGACGCGAAGGGGCGTCTGATCATCCCTTCCAAATTCAGAGAACTCCTGGGAGAGGAGTTTGTTCTGACAAAGGGACTTGATGGTTGTCTCTCTATTTATCCTATGGATGAATGGAATGCCTTTGAAGAAAAACTCAGAGCCTTACCACTTACAAACAAAAATGCCAGAACCTTCACACGTTTCTTTGTAGCAGGTGCGACAAACTGTGAACTGGACAAGCAGGGGAGAATTCTTGTACCGCAGACGTTACGGGAATTCGCTGGTCTGGAAAAAGACGTTGTGCTCACCGGAAACCTCAACAGAATTGAGGTATGGAGCAAAGAGAAGTGGAGCGAGAATTGTGATTATGATGATATGGACAGTATTGCAGAGGGTATGCAGGACATGGGTATCATCATCTAAGCATTACGCCGGAAAGAAATCCAACAGGAGACGGATATGGAATTTAAACACAAATCTGTATTACTGGAAGAAACCATCGATGGTTTAAGGGTAAAACCTGATGGTACTTATGTGGATGGAACTCTGGGAGGAGCAGGGCACGCACAGGAAGTGTGCCGCAGACTTTCTGCCAAGGGGAGATTTATTGGCATAGATCAGGACCAAGATGCAATAGTTGCTGCGAGTGAACGTTTGTCCGCCTATGGTGACAGAGTTCAGATTATTCGCAGCAATTATTGTTACATGGCGAATGAGCTGAAGAACCTGGGAATTCAGAAAGTTGATGGAATTGTTCTGGACCTGGGAGTTTCGTCTTATCAGTTAGACAATGAAGAGCGTGGATTTACCTATCGTGTGGATGCACCGCTGGATATGAGAATGGACCAGAGACAGAGCCGCACAGCTGCGGATATTGTGAATGGTTATGATGAAAGAGAACTGTACCGTATCATTCGTGATTACGGTGAAGATAAATTTGCAAAAAACATTGCAAAACATATTGTGGCTGCGAGAGCCAAAGCACCGATTCAGACAACCGGAGAACTGACTGAGATCATACGACAGTCGATTCCGATGAAAATCCAGGCAACTGGAGGACATCCTGCAAAGAGAACTTTTCAGGCAATCCGAATTGAACTGAACCGGGAACTTGATGTTCTGAGAGAATCACTGGATGGGATGATCGATCTTCTGGATGATGGCGGAAGAATCTGTATTATTACCTTTCATTCTCTTGAGGACAGGATTGTAAAAACAATTTTCCGAAAAAATGAAAATCCATGTACCTGTCCACCGGATTTTCCGGTATGTGTATGTGGCAAGAAATCTAAAGGAAAAGTGATCACGAGAAAACCGATTCTGCCAAGTGAGACAGAAATGGAAGAGAATCCGAGATCTAAGAGTGCAAAACTCAGAATCTTTGAAAGAAGATATCTTTAATTAAGTATAGAAGTAGAAAGTTGTGAGATGTAGATGGAGAGGACGAACAGAGCAGTCACATCCAGAAAAAACAGAACAAATGCCAGAAATGCCCGTGGAATGTATGTGGATGGGAATGCGGTGCGAAGACTGCAGGAAGTTCCTGCGAGACCGTATCAGGCTCCTGGAGTGCAGACCGCGCGGCGAGTTCGTGAAAATATGCTGGAGAGACCGGCAGCTCAACCGAGACAGCTCAGTCGGGAAGCACAGAGAAACAGAGAAAAAGCAAAGAGCATGGGACGCGGTTTTGTGGTGTTCCTTGCAGTGGTAAGTATTGCCGTACTTTTTTGCTGTGTCAATTATCTACAGCTGAAATCGGAGCTGACAGGTAAGATAAAAACAGTTGCTTCTCTGGAAACAGAACTGTCACAGATTAAAGAAGACAACAATGCATATGAGAGTCAGGTAACTTCAGATGTGGATCTGAATACGATCAAGAAGCTTGCCATAGGGCGTCTGGGAATGAATTATCCGAAAGATGACCAGAAAAAGACTTATACTATGCCGAGTAACAGTTATGTAAGACAGTATCAGGAAGTTCCTGAGTCCAAGAGGTGATAGATCATTGAGCAATACCAATACGAGGAATCGAAGAAGACCTCAGAAAAAAATTAATCACAAAATGAGAGGAAAGCTAGTAGGACTATTCGCTGTAGTGTTGCTAGCTTTAGTTGGTTTACTGGGCAGAATTACTTATATTAATGCTACCAGTGGCAAAAAATACAAAAAACAGGTTCTGACACAGGCACAGCAGAAGTATCAGAGCAGTACTCTTCCAGCGAAAAGAGGAGATATTTATGACCGTAACGGTAATATTCTGGCGACAAGTCAGAAAGTGTATTCTGTGATCCTTGACTGCAAGACCGTCAACTCTGATGAAAAATATGTAGAACCGACAGTAAGAGCACTGACAGATGTGCTGGGACTTGATGAAGACAAGATTCGGTCGATCCTTTCCGCCGAGGATACGAAGAACAGCCAGTATCAGATCCTGAAGAAGCAGCTCTCCATGGATGAGAAAAAAGCTTTTGAAGATTATGAATCTCCGGCTGAAGACAGCGAGCTGTCAGATGCACAGAAAGCAGAGCGGACAAATATAAAAGGGGTATGGTTTGAAGAAGATTATCTGAGAAGCTATCCGTTTAATGAGCTTGCAAATGATGCGATTGGATTTACACTTTCCAGAGATACGGCAGACGTAGGGCTGGAGAGTTACTATAACAGTACGTTGATGGGGACGGATGGCCGTCAGTATGGATATATCAATGACAATGCAGATGTGGAACAGACGATCATCGATCCGAAAGACGGACAGAGTATTGTAACAACCTTGGATGTGGGTGTACAGCAGATTGTTGAAAAATATGTTAATGGATTTAAAGAAGCCATGGGAGCAAAAAATATCGGTGTGATCGCAATGAAGCCATCTACCGGTGAGATCATTGCCATGGATGGCGGGGACCGCTATGATCTGAATGATCCGCGAGATCTTTCCAGCAAGTGTTCCGAAGAAGAAATTGCGGCAATGAGTGATGAAGATACAGTGACGGCGTTGAATGCCATGTGGAGTAATTTCTGTGTTACTGAGACATATGAACCGGGATCTGTTGTGAAGCCGATCGTTATGGCGGGAGCACTGGAAAAAGGCAAGATTTCAGAAACAGATACTTTTGTCTGTGATGGTGGACAGACGTTTGGTGCGAATGGTGATACGTATATCAAGTGTGCGGTATGGCCGGATGCGCATGGTACAGAGGCACTGCGGGATGTTATTGCAAATTCCTGTAATGATGCGATGATGCAGATCGCAGCAAAAATGGGAACAGAACAGTTCCTGAAGGCACAGACATTGTTCAACTTTGGAAGCCGCACGGGAATCGATCTTCCAAATGAGGGATCAGGTGTTATTCATACGGCAGATACCATGGGTGAAACAGAACTTGCCTGTTCTGCATTTGGACAGGGATTTACCTGCACGATGATCCAGGAGATCAATGCAATGTGTTCTGTTATCAATGGAGGCTCCTATTATCAGCCTCATCTGGTAAGTGAGATCAAAGACAGCAGTGGTTCAACTGTAAAGAAATTTGATCCGATTTTTATGAAACAGACAGTTTCTTCAGAGATATCAGCAGATATCCGTTCTTACATGCAGGCCAGCGTGCAGGAAGGTACCAGTGGTACATCCAAGGTACAGGGTTACAGTTCCGGTGGTAAAACAGGTACTGCCGAAAAACTTCCGCGAGGAAATGGTAAATATCTGGTTTCATTTATTACATTTGCTCCGGTAGATGATCCGCAGATTCTGCTCTATGTAGTTGTGGATGAACCGAATACAGAGGACCAGGCCGACAGTAAATATCCGCAGTATATCGCGCAGGGAATTATGTCAGAACTTCTTCCGTATCTGAATGTTACTCCGGATGAATCTGAAGACGGCAGTGTTCCTGAGACAGAACTCTGGGAAGGATTTAAAGGCCACCTGGTAGATGTATCCGGAAGTAGTGTGGATGAAAAGGGAAATCTGGTGGATGGCAGTGGAAACCGCGTGGATCTTGAAGGAAACCGTATTGATGAAAATGGCTATCTTTTAAATGACAATGGAGAACACAAGCTGGATGATAACGGACAGTATATCATGTCCACATATCTGATTACGTCTTCTTCGGATTCAGACACTACGTTGAAGGAAGCGATTTCAGATACCAATGTTCCTGCACCACCGGAAGAGGATGACTCGGACACTACAGAAAATAACGATATGGAAAGCGAAGGCATCACAAACGAAGAGGCCGGGCTGGACTAAATAAAGAGTCGTACACATCTCCTCTGGAGAACAGTCATATATTGTTAAGACTGTTTTCCAGAGGATTTTTTTATGAAAAAAAATTATACATTTCATAAAAGGAAAGTGTGGATCGTTTTCTTTTTGTGTCTGCTGATGATCTTGTGTCTGATTGGCAGACTGATCTATCTTATGGGCTTTCGTTCGGATTATTATTATGAAAAAGCGGAGAATCTTCATGAACGGGAAAGAGACATTAAGGCCGCACGTGGTGAAATTGTGGACGCAAAGGGAAAAGTACTTGCTGCAAATAAAACAGTGTGTACGATTTCTGTAATTCACAGTCAGATAAAAGAGCCAGAAAAAGTGATCGCTCTTCTGACAGAAAAACTGGGGATATCTGAGCAGACTGTACGGAAAAAAGTAGAAAAAATTTCTTCCATAGAAAGAATACGTACAAATGTGGAGAAAGAAACAGGAGATGAAATTCGAAATGCAGGATTTGCGGGGATAAAAGTAGATGAAGATTACAGGCGTTACTATCCGATGGGGACACTCGCGTCGAAGGTGCTTGGGTTTACAGGCGGGGATAATCAGGGAATCATTGGACTGGAAGTGGAATATGATGATATTCTAAAGGGAAAACCTGGAAAAATCCTGACAACAACGGATGCGAGAGGGATTGAACTGGACGGAATCGGTGAAAACAGAGAAGAACCACAAAAAGGCTATACACTGAGAATAAGTCTGGATGCAGATATACAGAAATATGTACAGCAGGCGGCACAGAAAGTGATGGAAGAAAAACAGGCCGAAAGGGTTTCCATACTCCTTATGAATCCGCAGAATGGAGAAATTTATGCCTGTGTAAATGTTCCGGAATTTGATCTGAATGAGCCTTTTGAACTGAATTCAGGCATGGATGCAGAAGGGATGAGTGAAGAAAAAAAACAGGATCTTCTGAATCAGATGTGGAGAAATCCGTGTCTGAATGATACATATGAACCAGGATCGACTTTTAAGATCATTACGATGGCAGCCGGCCTTGCGGAAGGAGTAGTATCATTGAACGATTCTTTTTACTGCCCGGGATATAAGCTGGTGGAGGACCGGCGAATCCACTGTGCAAACCGAAGAGGCCATGGAGCACAGAATTTTGTGAAAGGTGCGGAAAATTCCTGCAATCCGGTGTTTATTGAGGTGGGATTACGGCTTGGTGCGGATAAGTACTATCAGTATTTTCGACAGTTTGGACTGATGGAAAAGACCGGGATCGATCTTCCGGGAGAGGCGGGAACAATCATGCATCAGGAAGAAAATATGGGAGAAGTGGAACTTGCGACGGTATCGTTTGGACAGTCTTTTCAGATCACACCGATTCGTCTGGCAGCAACTGTGAGTTCCCTGATCAATGGTGGAACGCTGATCACTCCTCATTTTGGAGTGGCGATTGAGTCATCAGATGGAGAAACAGTAAAGGCGCTGGAATATTCCAATGGCAGAAAGATTCTGGATGGCAAGATCTCTGAAACTGTCCGGTATATCCTGGAGCAGGTAGTTGAGGAGGGATCCGGGCGCAATGCAGCAGTGGAGGGATATCGGATTGGCGGAAAGACTGCAACATCACAGACGCTTCCCAGAAGTGCAAATCGCTATATTTCTTCGTTTCTGGGATTCGCACCGGCAAATGATCCGAAAGTTCTTGCATTGTGTATTATCCATGATCCACAGGGAATTTATTATGGAGGAACGATCGCAGCTCCCGTTGTGAGAAGTATCTTCGAAAATATACTCCCGTATCTGGGAGTTGATAAATCAGACGAAAAGCCTTATAATCAAACGTAATAAAAAACGAAAGAATGATAAGAGGTGTGAGGATGAATATTCAAGTTGTATTCCCGGTACTGATCTCATTTGCGATCAGTGTGATCCTGGGACCAGTCATCATCCCGTTTCTGAGAAAACTCAAGATGGGACAGACAGAACGAGTGGAAGGTGTGCAGTCGCATCTGAAAAAGGCAGGAACTCCGACAATGGGTGGAGTGATCTTTCTGATCGCTGCAGTGGTTACTTCTCTGTTCTATGTAAAAGACTATCCGGCAATTATTCCAGTACTGTTTCTGACACTTGGATTTGGAATCATCGGTTTTCTGGATGATTATCTGAAAGTTGTACTGAAACGTTCAGACGGACTGCTGGCATGGCAGAAATTTGGACTGCAGGTCGTTGTGACCGGTATTTTTGTTTTTTATATCCTGAACTATACAAATATTGATCTTGCAATGCGTATCCCATTCTGGCCGGATCATTATCTGAACCTTGGATGGCTTGCGATTCCGGTGCTGTTTTTTGCTGTGATCGGTACTGTAAACGGTGTGAACTTTACAGATGGCCTGGATGGACTGGCTTCCAGCGTGACTTTGATCGTAGCGGTATTTTTTACCGTAGTTTCCATTGGAACAAAGAGCGGAATCGAACCTGTGACAGGAGCCGTTGTCGGTGGACTGATGGGATTCCTTCTGTTTAATGTATATCCGGCAAAAGTGTTTATGGGAGATACCGGTTCTCTGGCACTGGGTGGATTTGTGGCAGGTGCTGCATATATGATGCAGATGCCGCTGTTTATTTTGCTGATCGGTCTGATTTATCTGGTAGAAGTACTTTCTGTCATGATTCAGGTAACTTATTTTAAAGCCACTCATGGCAAACGTATCTTTAAAATGGCGCCAATCCATCATCATTTTGAACTGTGTGGATGGTCAGAAACGAGAGTTGTAGCAGTATTTTCTGTAATTACTGCTGTTATGTGCCTGATCGCACTTCTGGCATTATAAGATGTCCGGACTAAAAGGTCAAAATCCACATGAGCTTGCTCATAGGTAATAAGGAGGAAATTAAAATGAATTTACAGGGGAAAAAAGTGCTTGTATTTGGTTCCGGAAAAAGTGGAATCGGTGCAGCAGAGCTTCTGGCGAAAGTAGGGGCGCAACCTGTCATTTATGATGGAAATAAAGATCTTGATAAAGAGACTGTAATAAAAAAAGTTCCAGATTGCAACAATATTGAAGTATATGCAGGAGAACTTCCAGAAGAAGTGCAGAAGAGACTGGATCTGGCAGTGTTGAGTCCTGGTGTACCGACGGATATTCCGCTTGTAAAGAGCTTTTATGAACAGGGACTTCCGGTATGGGGTGAGGTAGAACTTGCGTATCGTACCGGCAAGGGAAGAGTACTGGCAATTACAGGAACAAATGGCAAAACAACTACAACAGCTCTTCTGGGAAAGATTATGAGTGATGCAGAAGATTCTGTTTTTGTAGTAGGAAATATTGGAACTCCATATACATCAAAGGCACTGGAAATGAAAGATAGCTCCACAACAGTGGCCGAGATCAGCAGTTTTCAGCTGGAAACGATCGAAGAGTTTGCGCCGAAGGTAAGTGCAATCCTGAATATTACGGAAGACCATCTGAACAGACACCATACGATGGAAGAATATATCCGCGTCAAAGAACTGATCGTCAAAAATCAGACAGCAGAGGATTACTGTATCCTGAACTATGAAGATGAAGTGCTTCGTGAGTTTGGCAGACACATTGTTCCGAAAACTGTGTATTTTTCAAGCGTGAGAAAACTGGACGAGGGTATTTATCTGGATGGAGATCTGATCGTACTGAAAACAGCCGACGAAGAAATCCCTCTGGTACATACAGGAGAACTGAAACTTCTCGGACAGCACAATTTTGAGAATGTTATGGCGGCATCTGCAATGGCATATTATGCAGGTGTGTCTGTGGAAAATATCCGTAAGAGCATCTGTGCGTTCACAGCAGTAGAACACCGCATTGAATATGTCATGGAGAAAAATGGTGTTGCATATTATAATGATTCCAAGGGAACCAATCCTGATGCAGCAATAAAAGGAATCCAGGCAATGAACCGTCCGACGATCCTGATCGGTGGTGGTTACGACAAAGGTTCCAGTTATGATGAGTGGCTGAATTCTTTTGACGGGAAGGTAAGATATCTGGTGCTGATCGGCCAGACGCGTGACAAGATCAAAGAGGCGGCAGAACGTCTTGGTGTCTGCCCATGCATTCTCTGTGAAAATCTTGAGGAGGCAGTAAAGATATGTGCCGAAAAAGCCAATCCTGGTGATGCGGTACTTCTTTCACCGGCATGTGCAAGCTGGGGACAGTTTGATAATTATGAACAGCGTGGAGACATGTTCAAAGAATATGTAAGAGCATTGTAATATAAGACCAGACTTCTGTGACGGAAGTCTGGTCTTTGCATATATTAACTGTAAGAGACTCTGTGGGAGTGGATCATTTGGATGAAATTCACGTGATTGGGGGAAACTGTCTTAAGGGCAGCATAACTGTGCAGGGATCAAAAAATACAGTACTTCCGATCATGGCTGCATCACTGCTTCAGAGGGAAATCTGTGTTCTGAGAGGCTGTCCGCGTATTCTTGATGTCTGTTATATGGAAGAAATCCTTCACATTCTGGGAGTCGTTACCTGGTGGAAGGGCCATGATCTGTATCTTGACTGCAGCAAAGTCTGTGGAAGGGAAATTGCCTCGGAATATACAGGAAGAATGCGTTGTTCTGTGATTCTGCTGGGAGCACTTCTCGGCAGAAACCAAAGAGGTGTGATCGGTTATCCGGGCGGCTGCGTGATCGGAAAACGTCCGATAGATCTTCATCTGTATGCGCTGAAAAGTCTGGGTGCGATAATTTCAGAAAAAAACGGAAAAATTCAGGCAGATTGCAAAAAACTGAAAGGGCAGGAGATAAATTTTCCTGACAGAAGTGTAGGGGCCACGGAACAGGCACTGCTTGCAGCTGTTCTGGCTGAAGGAGAGACCGTACTCAGAAATTGTGCAAGAGAACCTGAGATTACATGGCTTTGCAGATTTCTGCAAAAGATGGGAGCACGGATCTGTCATGAGAAAGAAGGGTGCATCCGGGTTCAGGGAGTGACCTCTCTTCACGGGACAGAGATGCTGATACCGGCAGACCGGATCGTTACGGGAACATATCTTTGCGCGGCTGCAGCTTCGCGTGGATCAGTGACTGTGGAGAATGCACCTGAGGGAGAAATGGAGGCGTTCCTTGAAGTATATCGGAAAATGGGTGGACAATATGAATGGAAGAGTGGTAAACTAATAGCGAATGGAGCCGGAATACAATTTTCGGTTCCGTTTCTGGAAACAGAAGCTTATCCGGGATTCCCGACAGATCTTCAGTCACCACTGCTGGCAGTACTGACTACAGTTCCGGGAATAAGCCGTATAAGGGAGAATATATTTGAGAACCGGTTTAAGATATGCAGTGAACTTACAAAAATGGGGGCACACATAGAAGTCAGGGGAAGCGAAGTAAAAATTTGTGGAAGCAGATTAAAGGGATGCAGGCTGCGGGCAGAGGAACTGAGAGGTGGAGCAGCGCTAGTGATTGCGGCTCTTGCAGCAGATGGAGAATCTGTGATAGAGGGTGTTCCTTTTATCCGAAGAGGGTATGAAGACATTTGCAGAGATTTGAGGTACCTCCAGGCAGAAATCTATATGGAGGATATTTTATCGGTTTGAGTTAATATGAGTTCAGAGGATACAGGTATTAGTTTTTTATGAGAACATCCAATTACAGGAAATTTAAAATAACAAAAAAACAGGCGAAACTGGTCGGAGGAGCTGCTGCTGTTGCTGTTCTGGCCGGGATTATTTTTTTCTTTGCTTTTTTTCATGTGTCAAAGGTGGAAGTGATGGAAAGTAACCACTATACAAAAGAAGAACTGAAGGAAATGGTTCTTACAGGAGCTTTTTCTTCTAATTCTGTTCTGGCACCGATCACGTGTTCAAAAAATAATGTGCAGGGTGTGCCATATATTGAAGGATATTCCGTCAGCAGATCCGGTCGGAACTCGATCGTGATCAGTGTCCGTGAGAAAAGTGTAGTGGGTTGTATCCCATATCTTGACAGCTATGTGTATTTTGATCGAAATGGAATGTTTGTAGAAGGCGACAAGACCAGGGATGAGTCTGTCCCCTATTTTGAGGGTATTCAGGTAAAAAAAGTTGTTATGAATGAAAAACTTCCGATTAAGGATGCTGTTCTAAATACTGCGGTTGCACTTTCTACGATTTTTGCAAAAAATGATCTCCAGCCAGATTATATCCAGCTGGAGGATGATTCCACCATAGACCTTATTTATGGAGACATCACGGTAAAACTTGGAAAAGATAAATATCTGGAAGATAAAATGTCCAGAATGGTTGCGATTCTTCCACAGATTACAGGTGAGAAGGGGATCCTTCATATGGAGAATATCACAGAAAGTTCTAAAACAGTGACTTTTGAAAAAGAGGAAGAGGAAGTAACTGCAGAGAACTGGACCGGAGGTTATGATGAAAATGGTGATTATACCGGTGATGGTGAATACGATGAAAATGGCAATTATGTAGGAGCAAAACCAAAGACGGCACTTGATTATGCAAAAGAAAACTGGGTAGGCGGTTATGACGAAGAAGGCGATTATACAGGTTCCGGTGAATATGATGAAAATCTGAACTATGTTGGATCGGAGCCGACGCAGGAACTTCTGGACAGCTTTGGAGACTGGACAGGCGGATATAATGAATCCGGTGGCTTTGATGGTGTCAGCGAGTATGACAAAGATGGCAACTACGTGGGACCTATGCCGGATAATGACGGCACTTCTTCAGGTGATACTTCAGAGGAAGATTCAGAAGAAGACAGTTCTGATACGAATACAGATTCCTCGGATGAAGATACTGAGAGCTACAGTGATGAAGAGTCGGATGGCTGGGATCAGGGAGATACAGATGAGGAATCTTATGAGTGATGGAAATGGCGAATAATAGTGAAAAAAGTATAAAAAAACAAAAATAGTAGTTGATTAATTCGAAAAAAAAATATATGATATATCTATATGCAGCCTGATATGCTGATATCAGGTAAATAAAGGAGGAAGTACATTGTTAGAGATTATGTCAAATGAAGCTGAGTCCTCTGCAAAGATTATTGTAATCGGTGTAGGCGGGGCTGGTAATAATGCAGTTAACAGAATGGTGGAAGAAGCCATCGGAGGAGTTGAGTTTGTTGGTGTAAATACTGATAAACAGGCCCTGACACTTTGCAAAGCTCCAACAGTACTTCAGATTGGTGAAAAGATTACAAAAGGCCTTGGCGCCGGTGCACAGCCGGAAGTTGGTCAGAAGGCCGCTGAAGAGAGCATAGAAGAAGTAAAACAGTTGATCGAAGGTGCTGACATGGTATTTGTTACCTGTGGAATGGGTGGTGGTACCGGTACAGGTGCAGCTCCTGTTATTGCAGCAGCAGCTAAGGAAATGGGAATCCTGACCGTTGGCGTTGTAACAAAACCTTTCCGTTTTGAAGCAAAAACACGTATGAACAATGCTCTTACAGGAATCGAGAATCTGAAGAAAGCTGTTGATACATTGATCGTTATCCCGAACGATAAACTGCTCGAGATCGTAGACCGTCGTACAACTATGCCGGAAGCACTTCGCAAAGCTGACGAGGTTCTGCAGCAGGCTGTCCAGGGAATTACAGACCTGATCAATCTGCCGGCACTGATCAACCTTGACTTCGCGGATGTTCAGACAGTTATGACAGATAAAGGAATCGCACATATCGGTATTGGTGAGGCCAGAGGAGATGACAAGGCTATGGAAGCTGTTCAGCAGGCTGTATCCTCTCCGCTGCTTGAGACAACCATCAAAGGTGCTACTCATGTGATCATCAATATTTCCGGAGATATTTCTCTTATGGATGCAAATGATGCAGCAAGCTATGTACAGGAGCTGACAGGTGAAGATACAAACATCATCTTTGGTGCTATGTATGATGATTCTGTTGCAGACTATGCTAAGATCACAGTTATTGCAACCGGATTATCCGATACAGCTGCAAAGACCACTCCATTTGGTACAAGAAGCAATACAACACCATTTGGTGTACGTAAACCGGCAGCAGGTACATCTGCACCGTCTTCCAGTACAATGTCCATGCCAAGCTTCAGTCTGCCGACTATGAACAATGGTTCTTATACAGGCAAAGTTCCGACCAGCACAGTACAGAAGAAAGATATCCAGATTCCGGATTTCCTGAGAAACAGATAGGAAGCGACAGGATCAGAAACTGAATGATTCAGACATAAAAAAGACGCTGTTTGATGCAGCGTCTTTTTGAGTGTCAGGATCAGCATTTGCAGGAGAAGGTATTACATTTTGTTTCGTTACATCCGTCTGTGCTGCATCCGGCCACATCAATGGCAGAAGCCGTACATTTGCGCTGATCGTTATAGGTACATTCCTGAGCTTTACAGTCGATGTTGATTTTTTCACAGCCGCAGTGATGAGCTTTGCTGTTTGTCATACCGGCAGTCGCGCGGTCACGAAAACTTCCACAGTTTGTTTCATCTGCACGATGAGCATTATCTCCTGTAATCTCAATATCGCCTCTGGAACAGAGCTCATTTTCATTGTAAAGACATTTTGTGGCACTACATTTCAGAATTGTCATAATAGAAGCCTCCTTCTTATATAATGATATGATTATGCATAACAGCAAACGTCATGCAGGAATAGTATGCGCTGAAAAAATAAAAATATGTATAAAAAATAACTTGACATTATATAAAAGACATGATATCTTTTTAAAGTACGTGGAAAACAAAGCAGAGTTTCACTCTCACCTCAGCGCATATAATGCGACTCAGGTTGATATATCGCAGCAGGCTGATCTACAGAGATCGGGGAATGCACAGAGATAAAAATGAAAAAGAGGTTTCATTTGGTTATCCCTGGATATAGCAGAGTGTGGAAACTGTCCATACTCTTTTTTGTTTTCATAAGACAGGGTGGAGTTACTGTTCCTATACAGTAGCTGAGAGATTCAGGTTTATCATTTATTTAAATGTATGGAGGTGTACTACAATTAGCAATTTAATGATTAACGAACAGATCAGAGACAAAGAGGTACGTTTGATCGGACCGGATGGAGCACAGCTTGGAATCGTTTCTTCAAGAGAAGCATTTGCAAAGGCTCAGGAAGCCGGACTTGATCTTGTTAAAATCGCACCGCAGGCAAAGCCGCCGGTTTGTAAAATTATCGACTACGGCAAGTATCGTTATGAGCTCTCCCGTAAGGAAAAAGAAGCTAAGAAAAAACAGAAGACAATTGACATCAAGGAAGTACGTCTTTCTCCAAACATTGATACCAATGACCTGAAGACGAAGGTCAATGCAGCAAGAAAATTTCTTTCTAAAGGAGACCGTGTTAAGGTTACATTACGTTTCCGTGGAAGAGAAATGGCACATATGGCAAGCAGCAAACATGTACTTGATGATTTTGCAGAACATCTTGCAGATGTGGCAGTTGTTGAGAAAGCCCCTAAGATTGAAGGCAGAAGCATGACAATGTTTCTCAGCGAAAAGCGTTAAGCAGTTATCACAGACAGCGTGTTTTGGCACGTGTTCTTGATAATAAGAAATAAAAAACAGTACCACGAATTAAGGAGGAAATAATTATGCCTAAGATTAAAACTTGTAGAGCAGCAGCAAAACGTTTCAAAAAAACCGGAACCGGAAAAATCATGAGAAATAAAGCTTATAAGAGCCATATCTTAACAAAGAAATCTCAGAAGAGAAAGAGAAATCTGAGAAAAGCTACTGTTGTTGATTCTACAAACCTTAAGAACATTAAGAAAGCACTGCCTTATTTATAATAATAAGCAGCAGATGATATTGGAAGACGAACAGGAGGAAATAAGAAATGGCAAGAATTAAAGGCGGATTAAACGCAAAGAAAAGACATAACCGTA
>OLVW01000794.1_pt1 | contig 29598 bp, 28 predicted proteins | sample 1673301 | NCBI WGS metagenome assembly OLVW01 (sample SAMEA3178941, study PRJEB25190) | human gut metagenome
AGCCCTATGGGCGTTATGAGTAAAATACCTCCGGCTAAGCCGGAGGATTTTTATTTACTTTTGTTTTTAGAACTACTTCGACGTCTTGAGTGTATTATAACTCATATTTTAGTATATGTCAAATTTTTTATTTTATTATTATAATTTTATTGTAATTTTATGCATTTGAGTATATAATAAAATAGATTTTTAAGGAGGAGATATAAGGTGAAAGTTAGTAAAGAAGAAATTTTACACATTGCAAAATTAGCAGATTTAGAAATTAAAGATGAAGAAATTGAAAAATATGCTCTTAATCTGCAAGATATATTAGAATTTGCAGAAGTTGTTAACAATGCTCCAGTTGATGGACTTGATGTTACAGTTGGTGCAAATGAAAAGAAAAATGTTTTTAGAAAAGATGAGATTAAGGTATTCAAAGATAATGAAGCATTATTACAAAATGCACCATCAGCGGAACAACATATGTTTAAGATACCAAAAGTTATAAATTAATTTTTAAAATAATAGCCATCTTGTGTCGTTACACTTCACTTGAAATTTAATCAACGTACATTAGTATGCTTCATAAATTTCAAGTTTGTGTGCCTAGCAATATAACTATTCTTTTAAAAATTAGAAAAATATTGAAATAGGAGGAAGTTTAATGAATATAACAGAATTAACAGTACATGAATTGCAAGAAAAACTAAAAAACAAAGAACTTACAGTAACGGAAATAACAAAAGCATATGTAGACAGAATAAATGATAAAGAAAAAGATGTACAAGCATTTGTTACAACACTAACAGATGAAGCATTAGAGCAAGCAAAAGATGTACAAGAAAAAATAGATAATGGAGAAATCAGTGGAGATTTTGCAGGAATTCCAATAGGAATAAAAGATAATATGTGTACAAAAGGTGTAAAAACAACATGTAGTTCTAAAATGTTAGAAAACTTTGTTTCACCATATGATGCAACAGTTGTTGAAAAATTAAATGCAGAAAATATGATAGACTTAGGAAAACTAAATATGGATGAATTTGCTATGGGTGGTTCAACAGAATATTCATATTTTAAGAAAACAAGAAATCCTTGGAATTTAAACAAAGTACCAGGAGGTTCTTCAGGAGGTTCTGCAGCAGCAGTTGCAGCAAACCTTGTTCCATGGGCACTTGGCTCAGATACAGGTGGTTCAATAAGACAACCAGCAAGTTTCTGTGGAGTTGTAGGACTAAAACCAACATATGGACTAGTTTCAAGATATGGACTAGTAGCTTTTGCATCATCACTTGACCAAATTGGTCCAATTACAAAAGATGTAAGAGATAGTGCAATGCTTTTAAATTTAATTGCAGGACATGACGAAAGAGATACAACATCAGCAGAAATGCCTAAAAAAGATTATACAAAAGCATTGAAAAACGATGTAAAAGGCTTAAAAATAGGGGTTCCAAAAGAATTCTTTGGTGAAGGTATAAATGAAGAAGTAAAAGAAACTTTACAAAAAGCAATAGAGAAATACAAAGAACTTGGAGCAGAAGTTGAAGAATTTTCACTAGACATTGCTCAATATTCATTAGCAACATATTATATAATTGCATGTGCAGAAGCAAGTTCAAACCTAGGAAGATTTGATGGAATTCGTTATGGATATAGAACACCAGAATACAGTAATTTAAAAGAATTATATAAAAAGTCAAGAAGTGAAGGATTCGGAGAAGAAGTAAAAAGAAGAATAATCCTTGGAACATATGTGCTATCATCAGGATATTATGATGCATATTACAAAAAAGCACAACAAGTTAGAACATTAGTTATGAATGAATTTAATAAAGGATTTGAAAAATATGATGTTATATTAACACCAACATCTCCAACAGTAGCATTTGACATTGGTTCAAGGTCAAACAATCCATTGGAAATGTATTTAGCAGATATTTGTACAGTATCTGTAAATATTGCAGGACTTCCAGGAATATCAATACCAGTAGGAGTTGACAAAGAAGGAATGCCAATTGGTATGCAATTAATAGGAAATAGATTCCAAGAAGAAACTATTTTAAATGCGGCATACACACTAGAACAAGAAATTAAATTTAGAGAAAATCATAAACCAGAATTCAAAGGAGGTGCTGAATAATGTCAAGAAGTGATTATGAAGTTGTAATAGGACTAGAAGTTCATGCAGAACTTTCAACAAAAACAAAAATATTCTGCTCATGTCCAACAGAATTTGGTGCGGCACCTAATACACATGTATGCCCAGTTTGTATGGCAATGCCAGGAACATTACCAGTATTAAACGAAAAAGTTGTTGAATATGCAGTAAAAGCAGGGCTAGCCACAAACTGTGAAATATCAAGAGATAGTAAAAACGATAGAAAAAATTACTATTATCCAGATTTACCAAAATCTTATCAAATATCTCAATTTGATAAACCACTATGTGAACATGGATATATTGAAATTGAAACATCAGAAGGTAAAAAGAAAATTAGATTATTAAGAATTCACATAGAAGAAGATGCTGGAAAACTAAACCATGATGACTTTGGGGGAGGAAGCTTAGTTGATTTAAACAGAGCGGGAGTTCCTTTAATAGAAATGGTTTCTGAACCAGATTTAAGAAGTGCAGAAGAGGTTGAGGCATATTTAAGAAAATTAAAATCAATACTAGAATATATAGAAGTTTCAGACTGTAAAATGCAAGAAGGTTCATTAAGAGCAGATGTCAATGTATCTGTTCATAAACCAGGAACACCATTTGGAACACGTACAGAAATGAAAAATATGAACTCATTTAGAAGCATTACAAGAGCTATCGAATATGAAATTGATAGACAAATTGATGTGCTAGAAGATGGAGGAAAAGTAGAACAGGAAACATTAAGATGGGATGATGTATCTGGAAAAACATTTTCAATGAGAGATAAAGAAGATGCACAAGATTATAGATATTTCCCAGATCCAGACTTAGTTGCAATAAAACTTTCAGAAGAATATATTGAAAATATCAAGAAAACTTTACCAGAATTACCAGAGACTAGAAAAGAAAGATATTTAAAAGAATATGAATTATCTGAAAAAGATGCAAATATTATAACTGCATCAAAATATTTATCAGACTTATTTGAAAGTGCAATAAAAGTATGCAATAATCCAAAAGCAGTAAATAACTGGATTATATCAGATATATCAAGAATTTTAAATGAAACTGAAACAGAGCCAATTGCTATCCCATTTGATGGAAATCAATTAGGAAAATTAGTTATTTTAATTGATAAAGGTACAATTAGTTCAAGTATTGGTAAAAAAGTTTTAACAGAATTATTTGAAAATCCAAGAGATCCAGAAGACATAATAAAAGAAAAAGGATGGATTCAAATTTCTGATGAGGGTGCAATTAAAGAGGTTGTTTCTAAAATATTAGAAGCTAATCCACAATCAATTGCAGATTATAAAGCAGGAAAAGACAGAGCATTAGGATTTTTGGTTGGTCAAGCAATGAAAGAAACAAAAGGAAAAGCAAATCCAAAAATGTTAAATGAAATGTTCTTAGCAGAATTGAATAAATAAAAAATAGGGATCAAAGACCCGTCCCTCAATCCCTAAAAAAAATCGGGATTGGGGGACGGGTCTTAAATCCCGTTTTTTTATATAATTTGTTTTTTTATTCCATCAACAACAAATCCACAAATGACAAATTCGATTCCCCAGATTAAACTTAATTTAAATAGTATAAATCCAATAGTGAAAAGTATTGGCATTGTAAATGAAAAATTATATGTAAGAAGAATTACAAAAGAAATTATGCAAATAAAAAAGCAGAATTTTAAACCATAGTTCATAATTAATTTTGTTAATTTATCTAAGTTTTTAAAACTATTAAAAATTTTTTTTAACATAATCACATCACCTATATAAATAATAGCATCTATAGATAGAAACAGCAATGGAAATTTGTACCAATTTAAGATTGAGTTCTAGAAGATTGTTATAGTTTATGGACTGTGAATTGTAACAGAAGATTTCTATGAAAAATTTTGAAAAATATATATTTATTTTTGGAGTATAAAAAGAAAAAGAACTTCTACATAAAATAGAAATTCTTTTTTAAAACAAAAACTATGCATAATTTTCATTTTTAGCCTAAGCCATTGCTGCATTTAATTTTTTTGATAAACTAGATTTTTTTCTAGCTGCTGTGTTTTTAACAATAACACCTTTTGTACAAGCTTGATCGATTTTTTTTGTTGCTTCTGAGAATAATGTTTTTGCTTCTTCCATATTTCCGGCTTCAATTGCTTGTTCAAATTTTTTGATTGCTGTTTTGTAAGCAGATTTTATCATATTATTTCTTAAAGTTTTCTTTTCAATTACTTTAACTCTTTTTTTTGCTGATTTTATATTTGGCATGTGTTTTGCACCTCCTCTTGGTCTTTTTATTATAACATTGATTATTTTATCATAAATTTTTGCATTTGGCAAGAGATTTGCTTAATTTTCTGTAAATTGGGGATGGTAAGTTACAATTCATAGCTCATAAAATTATTGTTTGTAAATTATAATGATAGTAAAAGATAGGCCAAGAGGCCTACCTTTAAGTACAAAATTATCTATTTTATTTTAGAATGTGCTAAAATCTTAGCATATTCTAGATAAGTTGCTTCACTAGATGTTAGTTTAGTTGCAACTTTGGGATTTTTCTTATCATAATTAAAGAGTATTGTTGCTAGTTCATCCAGTTTGTTATGTCTGGAATAATCATTTCTTTTTACTTCAATATCCCAAATTTCTGAAAAATCTTTTAAATTTTTCCGTATTTCTAGTATAGATGTGTTGCTCATAGTTGTTCTCCTTTATTTTAATAGATAATTGGTTTTTAGTTATTTTTATTATAACACGAAGTTTAATAAAAAGCAAAAAAAAGATTTTGTAGCTGTTTGCACTGCGTACAAAATCTTAAATCTGTTTTTTTTACAAAAATTATTTTTTATTAACATTTTTATGCTCTTCAGGAACTACTATATTTTTAGGTTTATCATCACTAGATTTTGGCTTTGCAGGGTTTAAATGGTCATAAACTTCAGAAATGTCTAAATTTGAACCATCACCATCAACTATTTCAATTTTCTTTTTTTCTTCGCTCATAAGAAATACCTCCATAAAATATTAAATAAATAATAACACAAAAAAGATAAATAATCAACAAAAATTTAATTATAGCAGTAAATTGCATTGATTTTTAAAGAAAAATATAATATAATTAACAAGTAAATTATAGAATTAGAGGTATAAATAAAATCAAAATTAATACTATATATAAAAAATTAGAAAGGAACTAATCTAACATGGAAATAGATAAAATAAAATCTATCATTGAAGCAATTCTCTTTGCAGCAGGAAGGCAAGTTACAATAAAAGAATTAATGATTTCTTTAGAAATTCCTAAAGAAGATTTAGAAAATATTATTGTTTCAATGCAAGAAGATTATAGGGAACAAAGTAGGGGAATTGAGATTATAAAAGTAGATGATAGTTATCAATTATGTACAAAAAAAGAATTATATGAATTTTTGTATCCGATATTAGATAAAAGATCAAAACCTAATTTGTCAAATGCGGCATTGGAAACACTTGCAATAATTGCATATAATCCAAGAGTAACAAGAGCGGAAATTGAGTCTATAAGGGGAGTTGGCGCAGATGCTTGTATTTATAAATTATTGGAATATGGATTAATACAAGAAGGTGGAAAGGCGGATTTACCTGGTAAACCTATGACGTATGTTACTTCAAATGAATTTTTGAAAATGTTTGGGTATACATCGTTAAATGATTTGCCGGAGCTTCCAAAATATAAATTGGATGAAAATCAACAAATTGTAATTGATGATTTGGTTGAAAATAACAAAGAAAAAGAAGGAGTAAAAGAAAATGAAATTAAGTAAATTAAACCCAAAGAAAATAAACTTTAATGATGTAGATAAAAATTATTCAGGACAAGATATATTAATGAAATTGGGAGAATTATATCAATTTGAAAGTGGGATTTTTGGATATGGAAACATATGGACAAAAATGGAAAGAATAGTAGAAAATATAATTATTGATGAATTAGATAAAGCAGACTGTATTCAAGCAGAATTTCCAAAATTACAACCAAAAAAAATTTGGGAGCAATCTGGAAGATGGGATGTGTACACAAAAGAAGCAGATATAATGTTCAATATGAGTAACAATTTAGGTGATTATGGATTAGCACCTACAGCAGAGGAATGTGCTACGATTTTTGGAGCAAACAGACTATTATCATATAAAAATCTACCGGCAACATACTATCAAATTGGAGAAAAATTTAGAAAAGAAATTAGAGCAAGAGGATATTTATTTAGACCTCGTACATTTGTAATGATGGATGCATATTCATTTGACAAAACACAGGAAGATATGCATAAAAACTTTGAAAAAATGCATGACGTATATATGAATATTTTCAAAAGGATTGGAATTAATATCATTCCAGTTGTAAGTGATGGCGGAACAATGGGTGGAAGAGTTTCTGAAGAATTTCAAGCCATTACAAAATTAGGTGAAGACATTATTTTATACAATGAAGAAAAGAATGTTGGAATTAATAAAGAAGTTTTAGACTTTGAAGATAAAGAAACATTTATTGATAGATTACAAGGACTAAGCCTAGAAGATATGAAAGAATATAATTCTGTTGAATTAGGAAATAATTTCGAGTTGGGAACAAAATATTCAGAAGCAATGGGATTGACATATCAAGACGAAAATGGTCAAAGCAAACCTTATTATATGGGATGTTATGGAATTGGTTTAGGTAGAATAATTGCAACTACAATTGAAAACAATATTATTATCAAAAATGATAGAGTTAAAGGTTTTGCAATACCAGAAAATATTGCTCCATATAAAGTTCAAATTATATATAGTGACGAAAATAAAGAGAAGGCATTTGAATTATACAATAAACTTCAAGATAATGGTGTTAATGCTATTATTGATGATAGAGAAAATTTGAATATGGGTAATAGAATTAATGATGTTTATGCTTTAGGTACTCCTTATATGCTTGTTATGGGTAAAAAGTTTGAAGATGGAAAATATGAATTAGAGACTTCAAAAACAGGAGAAAAAGAAGTATATACATTAGATGAATTAATAAATAGATTAGCAAAATAATAAATAAAAAACTGTGAATTTTAAAATTCACAGTTTTTTGGTGTTCTAGGGAATGGAATAACATCACGAATATTTTGCATACCAGTTAAGTACATAATAGCTCTTTCAAAACCTAGACCAAATCCAGAATGAACACAACTACCATATTTTCTTAAATCCAAATACCATTCGTAATTTTCGATAGGCATATTCAATTCTTTCATTCTATTTAATAACTTATCATAATTTTCTTCTCTTTGACTGCCACCAATAATTTCTCCAATACCAGGAACTAAAAGGTCTGCAGCGGCAACAGTTTTACCATCTGGATTTTGCTTCATATAGAAAGCTTTTATATCCATTGGATAATCTGTAACAAAAACAGGTTTCTTAAATATTTGCTCGCACAAATATCTTTCATGTTCTGTTTGTAAATCAATACCCCAACTAACTTTATATTCAAATTCATCATTATGTTTTTCTAATTCTTTAACTGCATCTGTGTAAGAAATTCTAACAAAATCAGAATTGATAACATGATTTAATCTTTCTAATAAACCTTTGTCTATAAAGTTATTGAAAAATTCCATTTCTTCTGGACAATTATCTAAAACATATTTGAAGATATATTTAATCATATCTTCTGCTAAATCCATATCATCAGCTAAATCTGCAAAACATATTTCAGGTTCAACCATCCAGAATTCTGCGGCATGTTTTACTGTATTTGAATTTTCTGCTCTAAAAGTAGGACCAAATGTATAGATGTTTCTAAATGCTTCTGCAAATGTTTCACCATTTAATTGACCACTTACTGTTAAATGAGCAGATTTTCCAAAGAAGTCTTTTGAAAAATCAATTTTTCCATCATCTGTTTTTGGTAAGTTTGTTAAATCAAAAGAATTAACGTTAAACATTTCTCCAGCACCTTCAGCGTCACTTCCTGTAATTAAAGGTGTATTTACATATACAAAACCTCTTTCTTGGAAAAATTGGTGTATTGCATATGCTAGGCTACTTCTAACTCTAAATACTGCGTTAAAAGTATTTGCTCTTGGACGAAGATGTGCGATTGTTCTTAAATATTCAAAAGAATGTTTTTTCTTTTGAAGTGGATATGTGCTATCTGATAAACTTTCTATTTCTACGTTTGTGGCTTGAATTTCAAAAGGTTGTTTTGCATTTTCTGTTTTTACAAGTGTTCCATTAACTTTAATTGAAGAACTTATTGTAAGTTTACAAATTTCATTAAAGTTTGATAACTTATCTGTAAAAACGATTTGTACATTTTTGAAAAATGTTCCATCATTTATTTCGATAAATCCAAATGTTTTTGAATCTCTTACTGTTCTTACCCATCCTTCTAAAGTTACTTCTTTGTTAATATAGTTTTCTGTATTTTTGTATAATTCTTTTATAACTAATTTTTCCATTTTTGATTTCATTCCCTTCCTAAGATACAGATTTAATTGGAAAGTTTAAACAAGTATCTTCTTTTTAGTATGTGAAAATTATACATCATTATACGCTAAAATTCAAGTAAAGGTATTGATAAAAAAAAGAAAAAAATATATAATGTGAAAAAAGAGGCTACATTTCACTGACAGTGAATAGTAACAAAAAGAGGGAATAATATGAGCAAAAAAATAGAAACAGGCTTAATAATTGTAAAAGAAGATATATTTTCAAAAATAAGGAAAAATCTATTTGCAATATTTTTTAAAAAAGAAAATGAGTTATTAAATAAATTATATGAAATAGAACAACCTCGAAATGTAGTACGTGGTAAAGTAATTATTCCCAAAGAAATATCAATAGATAAAATTGTCTCTAAGAAAATTAATTAAAAGGAAAGGGTGTAAAAGATGATAGTAGCAGTTGATGGACCTGCAGGAAGCGGAAAAGGAACAGTAACAAAAAGAATCGAAAAAGAATTAGGTTTTTTAAATTTAGATACAGGAGCAACATATAGATGTGTGGCTTTACAGGTGCTAAGAGAAAATGTTAAATTAGATAATGAAAAAAAAATTATAAAAATAGCAAATAATATTAATATCAAAATTGATAATACAGGTGACAAAGATATTATTTTATTAAATGGAGAAGATGTCAGCAAAGAAATTAGAACAAAAGAGGTAACAGAAGTTGTGTCACAAATTTCTTCTATTATTCCTGTAAGAGAAAGAATGGTTGAAGTTCAAAGAAATTTAGCCAAGGGAAAAAATGTTATAGTAGAAGGTAGGGACATTGGAACTGTGGTTTTTCCAAATGCTGATGTTAAAATTTATTTGGATGCAAGCGAGGAAGTAAGAGCAAAAAGAAGATATGAAGAAAATGTTCAAAATGGTATAAATACTACTTATGAAGAAGTTTTGGAAAATGTAAAAATGAGAGATTATAATGATATGCATAAAAAAGTTGGGGCATTAAAGAAGGCAAATGATGCAATTATTATTGATTCTACAAGTTTAACAATAGATCAAGTTGTTGAAAATATTAAGAAACTATTGATTTAACTGTAAAAATATGGTATAATGGTTTTAGTTTTATTTTTAAAAATAAGAAAGAGGTAATAAAATGGATATTCCAGTTAATTATGAAGCTAAAACTAAAGATTCTTTTTTTGATGTAATAAAATCTTTTTTTGCAACTTCAATTGATAATGAGGATGAAGTAGATAAAAGAGTAAAAGAAATTGAACAACAACAAGATGAAATTAATATATCTTTATTGGAAAAAATGGTGGCAGAACCTAAAGTAGGAAAAACAAAAAATAATAAGAAAAAAATGGATACAAAAATAAATGATAAAGTAAATGTAAAAGTTGTGAAAGAAGAAAAAGAAAATTCAGGTGAAGAAAAAGAGAGAGAATAATAATTATAGAGTAAAAATGTAAGTGATTAATATCTTGATTGGATAAATTTTTAAAAAACTTGCATTTTTTTCTTGACAAATCATAAAACACAATGTATAATAAATATCGCAATACAGATGGCGAAGTAGCTCAGTTGGCTAGAGCATCCGGTTCATACCCGGCAGGTCGTAGGTTCGAATCCCACCTTCGCTACCAAAAATATAAAAATGACTAAAAATAAGATGTTTCAAATGTTTTGAGACATCTTATTTTTATATTTATCACATATTTATCAACTTAGTTTAAAATACATAGAGTTACTTTATTGGCAAAAAAATACCCCGCCTTAGCCGTAAGATGTCTTGAATTTTTAAGGACCTGCTCCTAAAAACAGGTGGGTGCCTACCAAAATATTCCTGGGCTTCTTACATAAAATGCAAGCATGCACGCCATACTTTGAGATTGGCTCCTCTTACAAACTTGTAGGTTCTAAAAATTCTGTCTACACGCACTATGCAGGGAAAATTAATTACTATTTATTAGGTTAATTAGAGTTTAACATACAATAAAAAAACTTTCAAATTTATTAAGTTTATATAAAATTGATTTGATATTATTTATATTATTTTATCTCATTTTTTATAATTTATTCTCACTTTATTTTAATTTTTAAAACTTGTTTTATTAAAGCAAATATGATAAAATTTTTTAAGTAGGTGTGTAAAAAAATAATATGTAAAATTTAATCTTCTTTAAATTCATTACTAAGTTTTCCAATGGCCTTAGTTTCAATTCTAGAAACATATGAACGAGAAATACCCATCATATCTGCAATCTCATGTTGTGTTTTAGGTTTATGGCCACCTAACCCAAATCGTAATTCTATAATAGTTTTTTCTCTATCTTTTAAAACTTCTCCAATTTTTTTATACAACTTTTTGATTTTCATTTTTAAATCAACTTCATCTTCTATATTTCTATCATCATTTTCTAAAACTTCTTGTAGAGTAACAACATTATCATCTTTATCTTTTCCAATAGGTTCATTTAAATAAACTTCGGCATTTAATTTTTTTGTAGAACGCAAATGCATCAAGATTTCATTATCAATACATCTCGAAACATATGTACTAAGTTTTGAACCTTTATCCACATTAAAACTATTTATACCTTTAATCAATCCAATTGTGCCAATAGAAATCAAATCATCTGGGTCAACTTTAGTATTTGAATATTTCTTAACAACATGTGCAACTAATCTTAAGTTTCTTTCTATTAGAATATTTCTAGCCTCTTCATCATTATTTTTCATTTTTTCCAAGTAGATTTTTTCTTCTTCGCTTGTTAATGGCTCTGGAAATAAATTATTTCCAGTTATATAGCCGAACAACAAACATTGATGATTTAAAAAATTGAAAAAAACCAAAAATTCCAATACTACAAAGTGCTTCTATCATTATTGCACCTCCAAATCTTATATATAAAATTATATGTTAAAAAAAATTAAAAGTGCAAGTACAAAAAGATTTAATAATTTTATTGTAAAAAGCAGTAAAATATGATATAAAAAGTATAGAAATAAACAAAAGAAAGGGATAATTTAATGGAAAAAAATCAAAATTTAAATAACAAAAATTATATAGAATATTCTACAAAAATATTTGATAGTATAAATAAAGAAAGACCATCATTTATACTCAGGGATTTAGAAGTGAAAAATGATAAAGGTGGTATTAATAGAATTCTTGCAATAATACTAAAATATAAAATCAATAGCAAAGAACAGGAGGCAGTCATAGGAACTATACAAAATACAACAGACAGAACTGAAAAGGCAAAAACTATAATTCAGTATCTAACTGAACAGTTTCATGAGAATTTTGATGAAAAACCAGAATTTGATGGTTACTATAAATTAATGCAATATAAAAAAAAGGATGGTGTACCTTTTGAATTAACAGTTGAAGGAACCAATATGCTTGCAATTAAAGATAAAAAGAATGTTCAAATAGCAAAGACATTTAGCGATAATGGAAATGGTAAAATGAATAAAATCTTTGTTGATGAAGATATTGAAATCATGAAAAAACAACAAAATATTGAAATGTTAAAATATATAAAAGAAAAAGAGCAAGAAAAAAAGTGGAATGCAAGAAGAGAAAAAATATTAAATCAACTCGAGAAAGAGAGCAAAGAAGAAAAACAAAAATTTATAAATGGGGAAAAAATAACAAAATTTATAAATGACACAAATGAAGATAATGACAAAAAAAGAGAATTGGTTGGTGATTATCTTGTAGAATGTTTTGAAAGTAATGATGTCATAAAAAATAATTTGGCTAATGGATATGCTCAAATGCAAGAAAAAGCATATGCAATTAATGTAAGAGTCGCATTAGAAGAACAAAGAGACAAATGTTATAAATTAATTCAAATAGAACAAGATAAGCAGAATGTAAATGAAGTTCGAGTTGGTAAAATTCTTAATCTTATAGATAATATAAATGAATATTTAAATTTATTTGAATTAATAAAAGAAAAAAGAAATTGGAATGCAAATTTTACGTATAAAGCCAAAAAAATGGATTTTAAAGAAGTAAAAAGATTGTGTGAAATATATAATCCAAATGATAAAGAAATAGTAAAATATTTAGATTTAAAAGAAAAAACATTAAGTGACGAAAAACTAAATAAATCAGGAAAGGAAAACGAATATAAAGATTCTGAAACTATGCAAAATTTAGACAAATTTTTAGTGAAAAGTTGTGTAAAAGATTATACAAAACCTAACAATTTATATTCTGCTAAAAATGTTGTAATAGAAAACGGAAAATATATGGTTAATAAATTATATGACCATATTGTAAGAGAAATGATAGAATATAATAGTGATATTGTAGGTGTATATAATAAATATGCAGAAAAAAGTTATGGAGTAAAAACATATCCAGTAGATGAACAAAGTGATAAGGAGGAGGATTTTTCAAAGACCGTAAAAAAAGTTTCAGAAAAAATAATTGAAGGTGATAGGATACATCCTGATTTTGATGATAATGGTGATAGATAAATTCAATATATAAAGGGGTGATTATATGACAATATCAGAACTGATAAAAAAAGGAATGATAGAACTAAAAAATGGAAATATAGAAGAACCAAAATTGAAGGCGAGATTATTAATGCAATATGTATTAAATAAATCAAGACAATATGTAATCGTAAATGATAGGGAAGAACTTGATAATATTAAAGAAAAACAATATTTGGAAAAAATAAAAATATTAAAAAAAGGAGTTCCAATTGAACATATAACACACCAAAAAGAATTCATGAAATTAAGTTTTTTTGTAGATAAAAATGTTTTAATTCCAAGGCAAGACACAGAAATATTAGTTGAAGAAGTTATAAATATTGCAAAAAAAAATAATGCAAAAAAAATATTAGACTTGTGTACGGGAAGTGGTGCAATTGCTGTATCACTTGCTAAATATTTGCCACAAGCAGAAATTACAGCAATTGATATAAGTAATGAGGCGTTAAAAATTGCTAAGAAAAATGCAATTAGTAATAATGTTGAAAATCAAATTACATTTATAAGTTCAGATATGTTTACAAATTTAAATGAAGAAAAATTTGATATAATTGTATCAAATCCTCCATACATAAAAACTAATGTTATAAAAAATTTAGATATTCAGGTGCAAAATGAGCCATATATAGCATTAGATGGCGGAAAAGATGGGTTAGATTTTTATAAAAAAATTATTAATGAATCTTATCAATATTTAAAATATAATGGATATTTATGTTTAGAAATTGGATTTGACCAAAAAATAGATGTTATTGAACTTATTGAAAATACAGAAAGTTTTACGGGGACATATTCAAAAAAAGATTTGTTTGATAATGATAGAATTATAGTTACACGATTAAAGTAAGGAGGTAAGAAAATGTCTTTTTCATCAGATTTAAAAGAAGAACTTAGTAAAATAAGTAATTTAAATAAAAAAGATGAAGTAAAATATGAGCTAATTGGATATTTGATTTCAAAAAATGCTTCAGTTGTAAAAAATAATGTAAGATATGCAACAGAGAGTGAGTACAATATAAATCGTTTTTCTAAGTTGTTAAGAAATTTGGATATTGATAACAATATTGAGTTTGATGGGAAATCATTTATAATTACCTTTAAAGTAAAAAATCTTATAGAAGAAGTTGAGGCTGTTGAGAATCAATTAGAAATAAAATCCAATGTTGATTTTGAGGATATAAAAACAATCTCAAGTGGACAGAGTGAAAAATTGGTTCAAAATGATATAAATAATAAATTAATAGTTATAGAAAATGATAATTGTAAAAGAGCAATTGTAAGAGGAGCGTTTTTAGGAGCGGGGTCAATAAATAATCCTAGTAGAACATATCATTTGGAAATAAATTTATCAACAAAAAATAATATGGAATTTTTGGATGAAATATTAAAACAATGTAATATAAGATGCAAAAAATTAGAAAATAATAATTCAATTTATTTGAAAGATGGAGAAGAAATTTCATCAATTATTGCTTTGTTTGGGGCAAGTAGTAGTGTTTTGAAATTTGAGGATATACGTGTTCAAAAAGAAATGAATGGTAAAGTTAATAGAATTGTTAATTGTCAGTCTGCTAATTTGAACAAAACATTGAATGCGTCTGTTGAACAAATTGATGCTATTAGAAGGTTACAACAGTCTAACAAATTTAATAATTTAGATGATAATCTTAAAGAGATTGCTTTACTTAGATTAGAGTATCCAGATATGTCTTTGGTTGAACTTGGAAAAAAATTGAAAGAACCACTTGGAAAATCAGGAGTTAATTATAGATTAAAGAGAATTATTAAAATTGCAGAGGATTTATAAAGGAAGTTGAAGATGGAGTTAGGAATATATGTGCATATACCTTTTTGCGTTAAAAAATGTGATTATTGTGATTTTATATCATATTCAAACTGCTTTGATATGCAAGAGAGATATGTTGAAAAATTATTAGAAGAAATTGAAGAAAATAAAAATTTATTAAGAAATAATTTTATAAGTACCATTTATATTGGAGGAGGTACTCCATCAGCAATAAAGCCTGAACTTATAAAAAAGATTTTGGATAAGATTTATGATGTTGCAGGAATAGAAATTGAGAAAAATAAGGGTACATCAAACGGTGGTAAAAAAGTAATTGGAAATGAGATGCCAGATAAAAAAGAAAAAATTGAAATTACAATTGAGGTAAATCCAGGGACTACAACAAAAAATAATCTACAGATGTATAAAAATTGTGGAATAAATAGATTAAGCATAGGACTTCAAAGTACATATGATGCTATTTTAAAAAAAATTGGAAGAATTCACAATTATGAACAATTTTTAGATACATATAAATGGGCAGAAGAAGCGGGATTTGAAAACATAAATGTTGATTTAATGCTAGGACTTCCTGGACAAGATATTGGAATTCTAAAAAATAGTTTGGAAAATGTAGTTAATTTAAAGCCAGAACCAAAGCATATATCTGTGTATTCTTTGATAGTAGAAGAGAACACAAAAATAGAGCAAAGAATTGACTCAGGGGAATTAAGTTTGCCAGATGATGAAGAAGAAAGAAGACAATATCATTATATGAAAAATTTCTTAGAGTTGAATGGGTATAAACATTATGAAATATCAAATTTTGCAAAGCCTGGGTTTGAATCAAAGCACAATATGAATTGCTGGGAGCAAAAACAGTATGTTGGCTTTGGAGTTGCGGCACATTCATATGTAAATGGTGTAAGGTACGCAAATACTACTGATTTGAAGGAATATTTGAATGTAGATAAAAGTAAAAAAAATAGAAATGTAGAAAGTATGGAAAATAAAATAAAAAATGAGAATAAAATCGGGAAAGAAAATGAAAAAGTTGGTTTTAAAAAAGTTAGAATTATTGAAGAAATTCAAAATAAGTTAGATATGGAAAAAGAATTTATGATGTTGGGACTAAGAAAACTTGATGGCATTAGCATTTCCAAATTTGAGCAGAAGTTTGGAGAAAATCCGATTTATTTGTTTAGAAATGAGTTGCAAAAATTGGTTGAAGAAGATTTACTTGAGGTCGATTTGGATGATATTAAATTAACTAGCAAAGGGCTAGATTTAGCAAATTTAGTTTGGGAAGAGTTTGTATAAAAAATGTCGTTTTTGGGACGGTTATGTTTGAGACATCGGGGTAAAAAAAGACATAAAAATATGGAGAAGTGATAGAAAATGAAAAATATAAAAGATTATGATTTAGAAGATTTAAAAAAAGAACTTGTAGAAATAGGAGAAAAACCATTTAGAGCAGAGCAAATATTTAAATGGTTATATCAAGAAAAAGTAAAAGAATTTGACGAAATGACAAATCTATCTTTAGCATTAAGAGAAAAATTAAAAGAAAATTATACAATTTGCAATTACAAAATTTTAAGAAAACAGGAATCAAAAGATGGAACAATCAAATATCTATTTGACGTATTAGATGGTAATGCAATAGAAACAGTATTAATGAGTTATCATCATGGATACAGTATTTGTGTATCTTCACAAATTGGATGTAAAATGGGATGCAAATTCTGTGCATCAACAGGAATTAATTTTATAAGAAGTTTAACATCAGGTGAAATTGTTGAACAAATTTTAGCTGTTGAACAAGATACAGGTGTTAGAATTTCTAATGTTGTGTTTATGGGAATAGGTGAGCCTTTAAATAATTATACTAATGTTGTAAATGCAATTAGAATTATAAACAATCCAAAGGGACTAAATATTGGAGCAAGACATATAAGCGTTTCTACAAGTGGGTTGGTACCTGGTATTTATAGATTAGCAGAGGAAAATATTCAATGTACATTATCCATTTCTTTACATGCAACAAATAATGAAAAAAGAAGTAGTATGATGCCTGTAAATAATGCTTTTCCAATTGAAGAATTGATACAAGCATGTAAGGATTATATTGCCAAAACTAATAGAAGAATATCTTTTGAGTATGCATTGGCAAAAGATAACAATGATAATCTTGAGGATGCTAAGGAGTTAGTTAAGTTGTTGCATGGTATGTTATGCCACGTTAATTTGATTCCTATTAATAAAATTGAAAATGGTGCTTATTCTAAGTCTTCTAATGATAATATTATGAAGTTTAGGGATTATTTGAATGATCATGGAATTGTTGCTACTATTAGAAGAGAACTTGGTTCTGATATTGATGCGGCATGTGGACAGTTGAGAAGAAAAAATTTGAAAGAAGATGAATAAAAGAAAAATTATTGATAAAACTTGATTATAAATAAAATAAATGATAAAATTTAGAAGAAAAATGTTAGAAAGGATGTTATAATATGGGGAAAATTATAAGTTTTGATATTTGGGATACAATTTTAAAAAGAAAATGTCATCCTGAGGAGATAAAATTGCATACAGCAAATTATTTGATGTTAAAACACGAAAAAGAATTAAAAGAAAAATATAAAGATATTTATGAAATATTAAAATTAAGAGATCAAATAGAAGCGGATATGTGTAAAATTAATAAGGAAAAAGGCTTTGATGATGAATGCAGAATTTTAGATGTATTTAAAAAATTACAAAAAGAAATATTAATAGATTTAAATAATGATATTTCAGAAGAATTATTAAGAGTTGAATTAGAACAAGAAAAAAGAAATATATTTATAAACCCAGAAATATTACCTATATTTGAAAAATATAAAGATTTAAAAATGTATTGCATATCTGATTTTTATATGAGTGCAGATAATTTAAAAGAATTATTAGATTATGCAAAAATACCTGTTAAAATCGAAAAAATTTATAGTTCTGCAGATTATTTATTAAATAAAAAAACAGGAAATTTGTACAAAAAAGCAGAAGAAGAATTAAATATAAAACCTAAAGATCATATACATGTTGGAGATAATCAATATTCAGATATAGAAATTGCAAATAATTTAGGAATAGAAACAATAAAAACAACAAAAGCAGACTTTAATTTTGTACCAGAGAAAGGTAGAAAATTGGAAGTTAATTTAGATTCTATAAAAAAAGATGCATTAACAGAAAAAAATAGATTATTTAATAGCGGAGTTGATTTAGCACCATTATTATACTTTTTTGGATATAGTATTGTAGAATATGCAATAAAAAATAATATAGATAAAGTATATTATCAAACAAGAGAAGGGGAAACTTTTATAAAAATCCATGAGTTAATAAAAGAAAATAATCCTTTTGGAGTTAAATTACCTGATTGTGATACTATAGAAGTTAGCAGAATGGGTACATTTTCTGCTTCTTTAAAGGAATTTTCAATATCAGAATTACTAAGATTATGGTCACAATATAGAGTTCAAAGTGTAAAGGCTTTATTCAAAACTTTAGCAATAGACATAACACCATATAAAAAATTTATGGGGAAATATGATATTAATATAGAAGAAAATATAGTTGATCCTTGGTTTGATTTAAGAATACAAAATTTATGTAATGACAAAGAATTTACAAGCAAAATTCAAGTTGAATTAGACAGAAAAAGAGAAGAGTTATTACAATATTTTAAAGAAAAGAAAAATATTGTTAATGATGACAAACCAATGTTTACAGTAGATATAGGCTGGAGGGGAACAATACAAGATAATTTAGCACATATATTTACAAACAAAATGGTTGGAGGATATTATTTAACATTATATGATTTCTACAATTTACAACCTAATAATTCTTATAAAATCAGTTTTATAGATGATAAAAAAATAAGAGATAATGAAGTAGCTTGCATAATAACTTTGTTAGAATGGATATATAACCCAGGAACAGGAAGCGTTATAGAATACAAGCAAGGTGAGGCTATAAGAAAAGCAAAAACAGAAGAAACAGATATTGTTAAAAAATATATAAAACCATTACAAGAAGGGATGTTTGCAGGAGCAGAAATAATAAATGATTATATGAAATATCACCCATATGAGGCAAGTGAAACAAAAAAATTTGTATATGACTTAATAAGAAAAATAAAAACAAAACCAAGTAAAGAACTTGTAGACGCATATTATAGTATGGTATTTAACGATACATTTGGAACTGCTGAATATGTAGAAAAAGATGATAAATTATCATCTAAAGATAAATTAAATGTTATAAAATGCAGAAACATATTAAGAAAAGAAGCTTGGAAAGAAGCATTTATTATATATAATGATATAGAATATATGAATTTATTAACATCAGCTAAAGGAGCAGTAAGAAAACTATTAGGTAGAAAATAATTTAATTTTTTCTAATCTAATAGAGTCTCGTGAAAGGAATGAGAACAAACCATGAAAAAATACATTTTATTATACTCAGATAAAAAGCCTGAAGACAATATTTGTTTAACAAATATGTTTAAAAATAATAAAAAAATAAATTTAGGTTGGACAGACTTTGACTATAATAATAATATGAAAGTTATAAATGAAGAAATAGAAAAAGGTGTTAAACAAATTATATTTGCAGGACTTGAAATAGGCTGGGGAAAAATGATAGCAGATGTAAAAGAAAAATATCCTGATATAGAAATAAAAGTAATTTGTACAACACAAGATAGTTTATTATATTATGAATATGAAAGAAACAATTTCTTTGAATTATTAGAATTATCTAAAAAAGGAATTGTTACAGATATTGCATTTTTAAGAAAAGGGCAATATGAAACATATAAAAATTTAGGATATAATTGTTCATATTTAATGGAAAATTATATTTTAGAAGAAAAACAAGTTAATTCACAAGCTAAAAATGAAAAATTAAATTTAGGGATATATCCACTAAACTATACATGGGACAAGAATATTTTTAACCAATTATGTGTAGCAAAATTTTTAGATAGTTGTAATTTGAATTATTATAATTTGGATCCAAGAATGGAAGAATTTTTAACAACAATGGGAATACAAAATACTCCAGAAAAGTTAGAAGAAATAAAAGCAGAAAATATAATAAAATCAATTTTGAAAAATGATGTTATAGTTTCTACATCTTTTACAGAATATATGCACCCAGTATTTTGGCTAGGAATGGAAGTAGGAGTTCCTGTTTTAATAGGAAATAATTCAGATTTATTCAATGGTGAAGAATTGGAAAAATATATAGTTACATCAGCAGAAGATAATGCAATTATAAATTCTAAAATGGTAGAAAAAATACTAGATAATAAAGAAAAAATCTTAGAATTATATAAAAATTGGAAAAAAGAATATAACGAAAAATCTAAAAAGAATATAGAAGAATTTTTAGAAAAATAGGAAAGGAAGATAACCTTGCAAAAAATAAAGAACTTTTTAAAAAGATTTTTAAAAAATGATGGAATTATTTATAGAGCAATAAAAAAAGTATATCATTTTTTAAGTACTTTAAAATATAAAATGACACATAACAAAGAAGTAAAAGCAGAAAGAGAAAAATACCACCAAAGAGCAATATCTGCTGTAGAAAAAATCAAAGAATTTGAAGGAAGAGATTATATAGTATTTTATAACCCAACTTGGCTAGGTGTTGCTGCTTCAACATTAGGGCTATTCAAAAATAATGTACCTTTAGAGCATCTATATCAAAAAAATGATATAGAAAAATTAGCTAAAGAAATAAAAGAAAACAACATAAAATCAGTTATTTGTAGCCAAATATGTGATGGGTGGATAGATTTAATAAAAAAAATTAAAGAAGTTGCACCGGATACGATAATAAAAGTTATTTGGCATGGAAACTGCTATGAATACTTTTCAGACTTTACTTGGAATTTAAATAAAGAAGTAATGAATCTATATAAAGAAAATAAAATCGACAGTTTTGCATTTGTAAGAAGTACAATGTATGAATTTTATAAGAAATGTGGATTTAAATCATATTATTTACAAAATAATGTACATAAAGAAAATGCAGGGAAAACAGCTAATTATAGTAATGAAAAGAATAAGATAGGTATTTATAATGCGGATTCAAGAGAACTTAAAAATATATACACATCTTTAAGTGCTATAAAATTAGTTGAAAATTCAATTGCAGATGTAGTTCCAATAAATGAAGGAGCTAAAAAATTTACAGAGATTTTAAACTTAGAAACAACAAGTATAAATGACTATATTCCAAATGAAGAACTAATGAAAAGAATACAAAAAAATAGTGTAAATATTTATCCAACATTTACAGAAAATGCACCAATGTTTCCACTAGAAAGTTTTGAAATGGGAGTTCCTTGCTTATTAGGAAATAACAATGACTATTTTGTTGGGACTAAACTAGGAGAATATGTAATTCTCGAACGTGAAGACGATGCAGAATATATAAAAGAAAGAATTGAAAATGTTCTAAAAAATAGAGAAGAAGTAATGGATTTATATAGACAGTGGAAAAAGGACTTTGACAAAAAATGTGAAGAGTTGGTGAAAAATTTTATAAGGTTATAATATCATAATGTTGCAACAGAAAGTTAAAAGCTTTTGTATATAAAGCCTCCAAATGGTATTGTATAATGTAAACAAAATGGAAGAGAGGATGAAAAATGAAAAAAAAGATAATAGAGTATTGTATGGTTTTTGCTCTAATTGTATTGTTAATATTGAATTTTAGCAAAAATCTGATAGGAAAAAATTTTGTAGGTACACCAACATTTGAAGGATTTCAAAACGATTCAGAATATTTAGTGTTTTCAAAGATTTTTCAAGATAAATATTCATTAGGAAAAAATAAATATGGATTATCTTGTGTAATGAATGAAAATAATGAGAGACTAGATAATATATGGAATATAATTCAAAATTATAAAGATGAAAAAATAAATTTGAAAGAGTATTCTTCTCAATTAGGACTTCAAGGATATGTATTTTCTTTTTTGTATAATAAAATACATATGCCATTTTGGATGATGAAACTAATATGTTGCACGATATTAGCTATTACAATAATGTTAATTTGTTATATTATATGTGAAAAATATGGAAGGTTAATGGGAGGTATATTTTATATAACATTTTTATTGTCTCCATGGGTAGTTGCATTTGCCAGAAATTTATATTGGGTTGAATTTACATGGTTTTTACCGATTCTATTTGGGCTTATATTGTCAACTGATTACAAGAAAAAGAAAAAATTGATTCCATGTATTTTTATGGCAGTGTTAATTAAATGTTTGTGTGGATATGAATATATAAGTACAATTATGTTAGATACTATTGCCTTTTTTATTGTTGATTTCTTTATAACAAAAGAAAAAGAGCAAAGAAAAGAAATTGTTAAAACAACTGTTATAGTTGGAATAACATGTTTAAGTGCCTTTATTATTGCTTTATGTACACATGCTATATTAAGAGGTGAAGGAAATATATTGCAGGGAATAGAAAGTATTTACAAAAATGATATTTTAAGAAGAACAATAATAGTTTCAGATAAAGAAACTTTCCCTAAAGTATACCAAGAATCTTTGAATGCGAGTGTCAAAGAAACAATTGAAAAATATTTTAACTGGGATTCAAACGTGATAACGGGAATAGATGGAAAATATTTTAGACTAATATTTGTAGGTACTATAGCGATTATTATATATGATATTTTAAAAAAGAAAGAAAATTGCTATAGAAATATGGTAATGTTTTTGTTATTTTTAGCAACAACTTTATCTTGGATAATACTAGGAAAGTCACATTCATATATACATACTCATATCAATTTTGTATTATGGTATTTTGGATTTGTACAAATATGTTTATATGAAATTATACAATTTATATGTGGAAAGACCTATGAAATTGGTGGAAAAATAGAAAAAGGAGAAAAGAAAATATGAAAACTCAATTAGTTGGAAATACAGGATTTGTTGGCTCAAATTTACAAAGCGAATATACCTTTGATGAATTATATAATTCCCAAAATATAATTGAGGCATATGAAAAAAATCCGGATTTATTAGTATATTCAGGAGTGCCAGCACAAAAATTTTTAGCAAATAAGGAACCAAAAAAAGATTTTGAAATAATAAAAAACGCAATTAATAATATAAAAAAGATAAATCCAAAGGAAATAGTGTTGATATCCACAATTGATGTATATAAAGAGCCAATAAATGTAGATGAAGACACAAAAATAAATACAGAAAATTTACAACCATATGGGTATAATAGATATTGTCTAGAAAAATGGGTTAGTGAAAATATAGAAGATCATTTAATTGTACATTTACCTGGATTATATGGAAAAAATATTAAGAAAAATTTTATTTATGATTTAATCCATGTAATTCCTTCAATGCTAACATATGAAAAATATCAAGAGTTAATAAATAAAGATAATACTATAGAAAAGTATTACGAAAATCAAGAAAATGGTTTTTATAAAGTAAAACAATTTGATAAAGTTGAAGAGAATATATTAAAAGAATATTTTGATAATATTGGCTTTAGTGCTTTGAATTTTACAGATAGTAGAGGAAAATTCCAATTTTATAACCTGAAATATTTATGGAAACATATACAAATTGCAAGAAAAAATAATATAAAAGTATTAAACTTAGCAACAGAGCCTGTTGGGGTATCTGAAATATATGAATATATAAAAAATAGAAAATTTGTTAATGAAGTAGCAAATAGTGTACCAAATTATAATTTTAAAACTAAATACGCAAAAATATTTGATGGTAAAGATGGATATATATTTAGCAAAGAATTTATTTTGGAAGATATAAAAAAATTTGTAGAAGAAAATTAAATAGAGGAATGAAATAAAAGAAAGGATATGTTTATAAAATTATATGAAGTAAATTTTATAAGTATACTATATGAGGAATAATGTAATATGAAAATTTCAGTGTCAAATATCGGATGGGATAAGCAATATGACGAGGAAATGTATAAATATATAGCAATTAGTAAATTAAATGGAATTGAAATAGCACCAACAAGAATAATAGAAGATAGGCCATATGAAAAAAATGAACAAGCTATAAAATTTGCAGACAACATGAAGAAAAAATACAACTTAGAAATTAGTTCAATGCAATCTATTTGGTATGGAAAACAAGGTAATATTTTTGATGAGGAAAATGCGAAAATGTTTATAGAATATACGAAAAAAGCAATTGATTTTGCCAGTGATATAAAATGTGGAAATTTAGTATTTGGGTGTCCGAAAAATAGAAATGTGCCTGATGGAAAAAATACAAATGATATTTTATATTTTTTTAAAGAATTGGGGAATTATGCAGAAAAAAATAAAACAATAATAGCAATTGAACCAAATCCAGCAATATATGGAACGAACTTTTTAAATACTACAAAAGAAGCAATTGAATTTGTAAAAAAAGTAGATAGTAAAGGAATAAAAATAAATGTTGACTTTGGAACAATTGTTGAAAATAAAGAAACATTAGAAATAATACAAAACAATATCGACATGATAAACCATATACATATTAGTGAGCCAAATTTAGAAGTGGTAAAAAAAAGGTCAGAACATAAAGAATTAGCTAATATATTAAGAAATTTTGAGTATCAAAATTATATATCAATTGAGATGAAAAACACTGGAAATTTAAATGATATAAAAACAATTATAGAATATGTGGTAACTGTTTTTGGTTAGAGGGGGAGAACAAGATGTTATACGAAGATATAGATGGGGTACCTAATTTTGAATGTGAAGAATATGCAAAAAGGAAAACAAAATATTGCATATGTATACCAATTATTAATGAAGGTGACAGAATAAAAAAAGAACTAAAAAGAGCACAAGAAGTGCATATTGATAAATTAGCAGATATTATAATATGTGATGCAGGATCTACAGATGGGGCTACAAAAAAAGAAGAGCTAGAACCACTAGGAGTAAATACAATTCTTGTAAAAAAAGGAGCAGGAAAACAAGGGGCTCAACTTAGAATGGGAATCTGGTGGGCACTAAAAAGAGGGTATGAAGGAATTATTACAATAGATGGAAATAACAAAGACAGTATAGAAGATGTGCCTAAATTTATAGAAAAGCTAGATGAAGGATATGATTTTATTCAAGGTTCTAGATTTATAAAAGGTGGACAGGCTATAAATACACCATTTATACGATATGTATCTGTTAGAGTTTTACATGCACCCGTAATTTCTTTGACAGCAAAAAAATGGTATACAGATACTACAAATGCATATAGAGGATATTCTAAGAAATATTTGGAACATCCACAAGTTCAACCTTTAAGGGATATTTTTATGACATATGAATTACTAGCATATTTATCGGTAAAAGCAGATCAGCTAAAATTAAAAACTTGCGAAATACCAGTAAAAAGAGAATATCCTAAAAGAGGAAAAACACCAACCAAAATTAGTTTCTTTAGGGGAAATAGTGATTTGTTGAAAATATTGTTTAATAATCTATTTCACAAATATGACGTGAAATAGCAGGAAGGATAAAAAATGAAGTATGATAAAATAATAATAGGAGCAGGAATTTATGGATTATATGCAGCATTGTTTTGTGGAAAAAAAGGAGAAAAAATATTAGTAATAGAAAAAGATGATGCAGCATTCAAAAGAGCAACATATATTAATCAGGCACGTGTTCATATGGGATATCATTATCCAAGGTCTCTTTCTACTGCTATAAAATCTGCTGGATATTTTGAAAGATTTCATAAAGCATATAGTTTTGCAGAACTAACAGAATTTGACCAAATTTATGCAACATCTACTAATTTTTCTTGGACAAATGCAGAACAATTCAGAAAATTTTGTAAAGTAGCTAATATAAAATGTGAAGAAGTACCAACACAAAAATATTTTAATGAAGGGCTTTGTGACGGAAGTTTTTTAACAAGAGAATATACATATGATGCACAAATTTTAAAAGAATATTTTTTAAAAGAAATCTCAAAATTGCAAAATATTACAATAAAATATGGATGTGATATAACAGAAATTGATAAAAAAACAGAAGTTTATGAAATAAAACTTTTAAATGGAGAAATATTTGAAAGTTCATATGTGTTAAATGCTACATATGCTTCTGTTAATCAAATTTTAAATATGTTAGGATATGAACCATTTAATATAAAATATGAATTATGTGAAATAATTTTGTGTAGTGTAAGCGAAAATTTAAAAAATACAGGAATTACTGTTATGGATGGACCTTTTTTTTCAATAATGCCTTTTGGAAAAACTGGATATCATTCATTAACATCAGTAACATTTACTCCACATATAACAAGTTATGATGTTTTACCAACTTTTGAATGTCAAAAACAAAGTAATGCTTTTTGTACAAAAGAAAAATTAGGTAATTGCAATGATTGCCCTGCAAAACCTAAATCTGCTTGGAGTTATATGTCTAACTTGGCTAAAAAATATTTGAAAGATGAATATGAATTTAAATATGAAAGTTCTTTGTTTTCAATGAAGCCAATTTTAAAAGCATCAGAAATAGATGATTCTAGACCAACAGTTATTAAACAATTTTCTAGTAATCCAACGTTTATTAGTGTGTTATCAGGAAAGATAAATACAGTATTTGATTTAGATGAGGTGTTATAATGATTAATAATAAAGAAAAAAATTTTATATCTGCGGTAGTGTATGTACATAATAATGAGAAAGAAATAGGAAAATTTCTAGAAAAAATAAATAAAAATTTTAGTGAAAATTTTGAAAAATATGAGATTATTTGTGTGAACGACCATTCAACAGATAATAGTGTAAAAGAAATAAAAAAGGTATCAGATAATATTTCTGGTACAATAGTTAGTATTATAAACATGAGCTATTATCAGGGAATAGAATTATCAATGAATGCTGGAGTTGATTTGTCTATTGGAGACTTTGTATATGAATTTGATAACATATACATTGACTACAACTTAGATGTGATTATAGAAATATATAAAGAAGCTTTAAAAGGGTATGACATAGTTAGTGCAACATCTGATAGTAAAAAGCGATTAACTTCAAGATTATTCTATAATGTATACAACAAGAATTCTAAAAGTATGTATCAAATACATACAGAAACATTTAGAATTTTATCTAGAAGAGCAATTAACAGAGTAAAAGCAATGAATAAAACAATTCCATATCGTAAAGCGGTATATGCAAATTGTGGATTGAAATTAAATGCTATTACATATAAAAAAGTACAAGATATACATACAAAAATATCTAAAGAAACAAGTGATATTAGAAAAGGTTTGGCAATTGACTCAATTATATTATTTACAGACGTTTCATACAAATTTGCTATAATTATGGCAATAATTATGATGTTAATGACAATAGTAACAGGAATTTATACTTTATACATTTTTTTATGTGCACAACCAATTGCAGGATGGACGACAACAATGTTATTGTTATCTTTTGCTTTCTTTGGAATATTTGCTATATTAACTATTATGATAAAATATTTATCGATAGTTATTGATTTAATATTTAAAAAACAAAAATATTTAATAGAATCAGTTGAAAAGATAACAAAATAGAAAGAAATAAAAAATAAAAGATTTTGAAATAGTTATTGTAAATAATGAAAAAATATGGTCAAATTTATTAATAAAATATATTTGATAAATATTTTATTATAGAAAGGGGACAATATGAAAAATAAATTATTAAAAATATGTTTAATATTAGTAGTGGGTTTTGTGTCAATGATTATTAGTACAAATGTATATGCTACTAATACAGATGTTGTGGTTGCATTAGACCCAGGACATGGAGGAAATGATCCAGGTGCGATGGCAGGAGGATTAGTTGAAAGTGATTTGACTTGGAAGTTAGCAACAAGAGTAAAATCAATATTAGACAGAACGCATGGAATAACAGGAGTACTTACTAAAAATTTTAGTGAAGATTTAAATAGAGAGCAAAGGGCAATAAATGCACAAAATAATAATGCCGATTTATTAGTAAGTTTTCATATAAATTCTAGTGAAGGTGTAGGAAATCTTTCAGGAGCAGAAGTTTATGTTACACATAGTAGATCACAAAAAAGATATTATGAATATTCTAGTATTTTAGGAAATGATATATTAAATAATTTGAGAGGAGTAGGAGTACATTCATATTCAAGTACACCAAAAGTAAGAGTTGGAAAAGATTATGATAGATATTCAGATGGAACTGTTGCTGATTATTATGGAATCATTAGTTGGCCAATACATAAAGATATACCGGCGGTTCTGATAGAACATGCATTTATAAATAATCCGTATGATAGAATGAATTACTTAAATGACAGTATGTTAACAAAAATGGCTGAAGCAGATGCTAGAGCAATTATTAACAATAAGGAACTATTCAGAAGAACGTATTACGGTCAAATTAATACTTATTTAAATTCAATGGAATTAACTAAAGGATTAAATGGAGATTCATTTTTAAAAGGAACAATTGACATTGCAGAATGGGTTGATGGTAATTGCAACAAACCAAAAGACCAACCAAATATATATTTAAAATCAACAGATGGAAGTGTAAATAAAAAAATATTTAGTTATTGGATGAATGGAATCACATATTATTATGATTTTGATATAGATGCAATAGATCCAAATAAAGAGTATTATTTAGAAGCATACTTAACAACTGAAAGTAATATAGCATCAACTGAAGATAAAACACAAAGAATAGCTATTCCAGAAAAAACTTTTGGACAGATGAAAAATGGTAAACTTTATATACAAAATAATCAAGTGAATTTCAAATATGATGGTGAAGTAACTAATAACTTAGTTAGTATTGAAGCAAGAAGAAGTAATCAAAATCCATATGTTATGGGACGTGTGAAAGTAGAAGAAATTGTCAATGGAAAAAGATATATAGTTGATAACAGAAAAGTTTCTGTAATGATAAAATCAACTGATGGAACTATTACCAAAACGATGTTTTCATACAACCAAGGAGATGGAATATTCTATTTTGATATTAGACTTGATGAATTAGATGATACAAAGCAATATAAAATAATAACTAAAGTAGATAACCAATATAATGTTGCAAGTGAAGATAAAAAAGAAAAACAAATTAAATTACCTGAAAATTCGATTATAGGAAATTATAATGATATACATTTAGTAGTACAAAATGGTATCTTAAAAATAACTAAAGAATATAGTGGAAAGATAAAAACACAATTAGAAAACATAAGTATGCAAGCAAATGGAACTGGAAGACATTATATATCAGGAAATTTACAGATAAAGGAAGAAATAGACGGAAAAGAAATGAATCCAAGTATATTGCCAGAATTAAGGTTAAAAACAGAAAATGGATTTGTTCAAAAAATGTATATACATGATTCAGGAGAAGGAAACTATTATTTTGATACATATATAGAAGATTTAGATAGAAGCGTACAATATTATATAGAGGCAAAATTAACAAATGCAAATAATATAGCATCAGAGAGTGAAAAGGTACAAGTAATAAAAATAGGAGATATGCAATTAGGAAAAGTAAGGGATTATAAAATAATAGTAAAAGAAAATAAAATAGAATTTGTAGATTTAACAAA
>OLVW01000796.1_pt1 | contig 29564 bp, 26 predicted proteins | sample 1673301 | NCBI WGS metagenome assembly OLVW01 (sample SAMEA3178941, study PRJEB25190) | human gut metagenome
CGAAAAATCTGACTACGCATCTTACGCACAAGCTTTATTCAGTGTTTCCTTTATTGTTTCTTGTGAAGATAGGTTCTTAATCCATGCGGTTGATGATCGCACCCTGATCCGCAGAGGAAACCATCTTGGAATACCGCTTCAGATAGCCGGTGAGGTTTTCCTTGACCAGAATCTTGGTGGTCTTTTTCCGCTCTGCCAGTTCCTCGTCGGAAACTTCCAGCTGAATGCTGTGGTTCGGAATGTCAATGGAGATGATGTCGCCGTCCTGTACATAGGCAATGGTACCGCCGTTGACTGCTTCCGGAGAAACGTGACCGATCGCTGCACCGCGTGTCGCACCGGAGAAGCGGCCGTCTGTGATGAGGGCAACGTCCTTGTCCAGACCCATGCCTGCGATGGCAGAGGTCGGGGAGAGCATTTCCCGCATGCCCGGACCGCCTGCAGGTCCCTCGTACCGGATCACAACGACATCACCCTTGACGATCTTGCCGCCGGTGATCGCTGCAATAGCTTCTTCTTCGCTGTTGAATACCTTTGCCGGTCCCTTGTGTACCAGCATTTCCTTTGCAACGGCACTCCGCTTTACAACGCAGCGATTCGGAGCCAGATTGCCCTTGAGGACAGCAATACCGCCGGTTTCGCTGTACGGCTGATCGATCGGGCGAATGATGTCGGTGTTCTTGTTGATACATCCCTTGATGTTCTCTGCCATGGTCTTGCCGGTGACAGTCATCACATCGGTGTGGAGCAGATTCTTCTTGGTCAGTTCGTTCAGAACGGCATAGATGCCGCCGGCTTCGTTCAGGTCTTCCATGTATGCGTGACCTGCCGGAGCAAGGTGGCAGATGTTCGGGGTGCGTGCACTGATCTGGTTGACCATGTCCAGATCGATCTTGATGCCGCATTCGTTGGCAATTGCCGGCAGGTGCAGCATGCTGTTGGTGGAACAGCCCAGTGCCATATCTGCGGTCAGTGCGTTTTCAAAAGCGTCTGCGGTCATGATGTCGCGGGGACGGATATTCTTCCGGTACATATCCATAACTGCCATACCAGCCTGTTTTGCCAGCTTGATACGTTCAGAATATACTGCCGGAATGGTGCCGTTGCCTCTGAGTCCCATGCCCAGCACTTCAGTCAGGCAGTTCATAGAGTTTGCGGTGTACATGCCGGAGCAGGAACCGCAGGTGGGGCAGGCGTTGTTCTCGAATTCTTCCACGTCCTCCAGAGTGAACTTGCCGGCAGCGTAAGAGCCGACAGCTTCAAACATGCTGGACAGACTGGTTTTCTTGCCCTTGACGTGACCGGCAAGCATCGGACCGCCGCTGACAAAGACAGTCGGCACGTTCACTCTTGCGGCAGCCATCAGCAGACCGGGGACATTCTTGTCACAGTTCGGGATCATGACCAGTGCATCAAAGTGATGTGCCAGAGCCATGCACTCGGTGGAGTCGGCGATCAGGTCACGGGTCACCAGAGAATATTTCATGCCCTTGTGTCCCATGGCGATACCGTCACAGACTGCAATTGCCGGAAATACTACCGGTGTACCGCCAGCCATGGCAACGCCCAGCTTGACAGCTTCCACGATTTTGTCGATGTTCATGTGTCCCGGTACGATCTCATTATAAGAAGAAACGATGCCGACCAGCGGACGTTCCATTTCTTCCTTGGTCATTCCCAGTGCGTGGAACAGGGAACGCTGGGGTGCCTTATCGACACCCTCACAGTAAAAATTACCGTTCATTTTTTTCACCTCATATAGTTTCGGAAAAATACTTTTCCGTGTGTCACAATGGATTTGCTGTGTATCCAAAAACTGCTTTCCTGATATTGCGTCAGGAAAGCAGTTTCTGCGTTATGGTTTTATCCCTGCGTATCCCATCGATTCAGAAATGGGGGATTGCTGTAGCAAATGTACTGATTAGTTGTTGATCAGCTTGTCTTCGCCGTTCCAGCTGTACAGCTTACGGATCTCTTCGCCGACCTTTTCAGACGGATGCTCAGCAGCCAGCTTACGCATAGCACGGAAGTGTGCCTGACCGCCTGCTTCGCTCATATCCAGCAGGAATTCCTTTGCGAAGGAACCGTCCTGAATGTTCTTCAGGATCTGCTTCATGGTCTTCTTGGTTTCCTCGGTGATCAGCTTCGGACCGGTGATGTAGTCGCCGTATTCCGCAGTGTTGGAGATGGAGTAACGCATGCCTGCGAAACCACTCTGGTAGATCAGGTCTACGATCAGCTTCATCTCGTGAATGCATTCGAAGTAAGCGTTTCTCGGGTCATAACCAGCTTCGCACAGAGTTTCGAAACCAGCCTGCATCAGGGCACAAACGCCGCCGCACAGAACAGCCTGTTCACCGAACAGGTCGGTTTCTGTTTCGGTACGGAATGTGGTTTCCAGAACGCCGGCTCTTGCACCGCCGATAGCCAGACCATAAGCCAGTGCCAGATCCTGAGCCTTGCCGGTTGCGTCCTGCTGTACAGCAACGAGGCACGGAACGCCCTTGCCAGCCTGATATTCCGAACGAACGGTGTGACCCGGTCCCTTCGGAGCGATCATGGTAACGTCAACGTCTGCCGGCGGAATGATCTGACCGAAGTGGATCGCAAAGCCGTGAGCGAACATCAGCATATTGCCCGGTTCCAGATTTGGTGCAATGTCCTTCTTGTACATTGCTGCCTGCTTTTCATCATTGATCAGAATCATGATGATGTCAGCCTGCTTTGCAGCTTCTGCTGCGGTGAATACTTCGAAGCCCTGTGCCTCAGCCTTTGCCCAGGACTTGCTGCCCTTGTACAGACCGATGATTACTCTGGCCTTATCGCCCAGAGATTCCTTGGCATTCAGTGCGTGTGCGTGACCCTGACTGCCGTAGCCGATAACAGCGATAGTCTTGCCATACAGCAGCGACAGGTCGCAGTCTTCCTGATAAAATACCTTTGCAACATGATCCATTGTGAAAGACTCCTTTGAATAAATTTGGGTTTCGGAAACGATTTTTCATTTCCGACGCAGTACCGCCGGAGGATCCGTGCAGTCTGCTGATCCATTTATATACGACTGCTCACGCATCTTTCAGGCATGAGCCGCCTCTTTCAAGAGCGACCAGACCGGTGCGGCACATTTCCATGATGCCGTAGGGTTCCAGCAGCTCAATAAAAGCATTGATCTTAGAGGACTCGCCGCGAATTTCGATGACCAGTGCCTCCGGAGAATAGTCGGTGATCTTCGCACGGAAGACATCGACCACAGACATAATATCCTGACGCTTGTCTGCCACATTGTTGATCTTGATGAGCAGCAGCTCGCGGACCACTGTCTGATCCTGTTTCATGACCTTGACGGTCTTGACATCATACATCTTTTCCAGCTGCTTGACGATCTGGTTACAGATGCCGCGGTCGCAGTGGGTGGAAATGGTGATGCGGGAGAATTCTGGTGATTCGGTTTCTCCGACTGTCAGGGTATCAATATTAAAGCCTCGTCTGGTGAACATGCCTGAAACGCGGGACAGCACACCGGAATGGTTTGCAACGAGGACGGAAATAACAAAGCGTTCGATTTGATCCATGATGACACACCCCTTTACATTGCAGAAATATCGACGATAATATCATCGATGCAGCCGCCCGGCGGCAGCATGGGAAGAACGAATGCGTCACAATCGATCGCACAATCTACCAGAACCGGTCCCTTTTCGGCAAACGCCTTGGGCAGGACTTCTTTCAGTTCTGCCATATTCATGGCACGATAGCCCGGCATGCCGAATGCTTCTGCCAGCTTGACGAAGTCGGTCTTGCGTTCCAGCGTGGTGTTGGAATAGTGCTTGTCGAAGAACAGGGTCTGCCACTGCCGAACCATGCCCAGCACGCCGTTGTTCATGATGAATACAACGACCGGTGTCTGGTTGGTGACTGCGGTAGCCAGTTCGTTCAGGTTCATGCCGAAGCTGCCGTCGCCGGTGACCAGAATGGTCTTTTTGCCGGTTGCAGTTGCGGCACCGATCGCAGCACCCAGACCAAAGCCCATGGTGCCCAGACCGCCGCTGGAAATAAAGGTGCGGGGTGTTTCAAACGGATAGTGCTGAGCCACCCACATCTGATGCTGTCCAACATCTGTGGCAACGATCGTTTCCTTGTCTGCCGCTTCTGCCAGTGCATCGATGGCAGTGAACGGTGTCAGTTCGTCCGGATTCTGTGCTTCCAGTTCTCTGGTCTTTTCCTGTAATTCAGCCACACGTGCCATCCAGTCGGCGTGAGTCTGCTGCGGCAGTTTTTCCGCCAGCTTTTGCAGGATATCCTTCATGGAACCGGTCATGCCCAGTTCTACCGGAATGTTCTTGCAGAGCTCAGAAGCATCGATGTCCATGTGAATGATCTTGGCATTTCTGGCATACTTTGCAGTGTTGCCGGTGCCTCTGTCGCTGAAGCGGCAGCCTGCTGTGATGATCAGGTCTGCTTCATTCTGTGCAATGGAGGAGGCATAGTGTCCATGCATACCCTCCATGCCCAGCCAGCGGGGATTGGAGGACGGTACTGCGGAAATGCCCATCATGGTGCAGCCGATCGGTGCGTCGATCTTTTCTGCCAGAGCCAGAACTTCCGCACCGGCATCGTCGGTAATTGCACCGCCGCCGATGTAGATGTACGGCTTTTCGGCAGCCAGAATCATTTCGATTGCTTTTTCGATCTCGCTGTCGTTGACTGCCGGAACCGGATCTTTTTCCACCGGCTTCTGTGCAGTGTACTCATACAGGGCGTTCTGTACGTCCTTGGGAACGTCCACCAGAACCGGTCCCGGTCTGCCGGACTTGGCAATGCGGAATGCCTCCCGAATGGTATCTGCCAGATCTTCCACACGCTTTACCAGGAAGTTGTGCTTGGTGATCGGCATGGTCACGCCGGTGATGTCCACTTCCTGAAAGCTGTCCCGTCCGATCAGAGAGTTCGGCACGTTGCCGGTGATCGCTACCAGCGGCACAGAGTCCAGATATGCAGTGGCGATACCGGTGACCAGATTGGTGGCACCCGGACCGGAGGTGGCGATGACAACGCCGACCTTGCCGGTGGCACGTGCATAACCGTCTGCTGCATGTGCGGCACCCTGTTCATGGGCTGTGATGATGTGATGGATCCGGTCCTGTGCCAGATAGAGGGCATCGTAGATGTCGATGACCTGTCCGCCCGGATAGCCGAATACCGTAGAAGCACCCTGTTCGATCAGGGTTTCTACGATGATTTGTGCACCTTTCAATTTCATTTGTTTTTCACCTTTTTACTGGGAAACTTTTCCGTTTGGGCAAAAGTTCCGATATTTGAGAAGAATTGCTGATTCTGTTAGCAAAAATACGATTGGTATAGACCCGAAGCGATATGCCGGCAGATGCGGCACGCTTTCTATGAAAGAAGTACAGGCACGCAGGCGGCTGTACAGCAAGACATTTTGCGGTGTCTTATAAAAAAAGCCTTCGGCTGTCATACCGAAAGCTTCCAATCTTCATGCAAGCGTTGCGGCGGAAAAACAGCCGTTCGCATTTGTCTTTGGAACCACGGTCTGTACAGCACAAATTCCGCTTCGGGTCAAAATGACTCGAGCGTCTAGTTCCACGATCATCACTCGTGCTGCCAGCCGGCACATCATGTCACTGTACATGTGAGGATACTCCCTTTCCGAAAGACTTTACGACTCCGCCGCCGGACGGCGATATTCACCGCCATTGCTGTTCGTATGTGTCTAGTATAGCACTATGTTTTCGCAAATGCAAGTGTCTGTCTTTTATTTTTACATTTTGGATACAATTTGTTCAACATGCAGCACTGTAAAACAGAAATATTCAGCGTCTTTCGTGAAATCCAAAGAATTTTCGCAAAAATGCTTGACAAACAAGGCGAAAACTGCTATACTGAAGATATTCACAGCAATGGGATTGCTGGTGTATCATGAAAAAGGCTTTGACGGGAAGAAAAGAGAACGCATTCTGCATTGCAGAGAGTCGGCGGCTGGTGTGAGCCGACAGCAGGGCGTTCAGGATAACTGGTCCCCGAGCCGCAGGCGGAACAGACGGGCATTGTCCCGTATCAGTAGGCTGTGCCGGATACTCTCCGTTAGCAGAGTACACATTGTCAGATGTGATGAGTGGACGCACACGCTGCGTCAAAAAGAGTGGTACCACGGAGAAAAATAGATCTTCGTCTCTTTTGTACAGATGAAAATATCTGTATGGAAGGGGCTTTTTTTGTTGACAGAGCAGATCGCCGCAGATCACATGACAGGGTAGATCACCTACACACAACAGGAAAGGAATGTATCTTATGAAAAACGTAGAACAGTATGCACCGCAGTTTTTTCCGGTAAAGAACCCGCCTATGCGTTGGGCACAAAAGACAATGATCGAAAAGGCACCGATCTGGTGCAGCGTCGATCTGCGTGACGGCAATCAGGCTTTGATCACGCCTATGAGTCTGGACGAAAAGCTGGAATTCTTCCGTTATCTGGTAAAGATCGGCTTCAAGGAGATCGAGATCGGCTTTCCGGCTGCTTCTGAAACCGAATACGAATTCTGCCGTACTCTGATCGAAAACAATATGATTCCGGACGATGTCACCATTCAGGTATTGACACAGGCACGGGAACACATTATTGCCAAGACATTTGAAGCCCTGAAGGGTGCAAAACATGCCATTGTGCACCTCTATAATTCCACTTCCGTGGCACAGCGGGAACAGGTGTTCAAAAAGAGTAAGGAAGACATCATCAAGCTGGCGGAACTGGGAGCAAATCTCTGCAAGGAATATCGGGCAAAGACCGAGGGACACTTCCGGTTTGAGTATTCTCCGGAAAGCTTTACCGGCACCGAACCGGAATTCGCTCTGGAGATCTGCAACGCCGTATTGAAAATCTGGGAACCGACACCGGAAGATCCGGTCATCATCAATCTGCCGGTTACGGTTTCCCACTCCATGCCGCACGTTTATGCTAATCAGGTCGAATACATGAGCGACAACCTGTACCGTCGGGAAAATGTCATCATCTCCCTGCACCCCCACAACGACCGCGGCTGTGCTGTGGCAGACAGCGAACTGGGGCTGCTTGCCGGCGGCGACCGTATCGAGGGCACCTTGTTCGGCAACGGTGAGCGTACCGGTAACGTGGACATTGTCACACTGGCTCTGAACATGTATTCGCAGGGCGTGGATCCGGAACTGGACTTCTCCAACATGCCGGAGATCGTAGAGGTTTACGAGCGTGTCACCAGAATGCACGTTTATGAGCGTTCGCCGTACAGCGGTCAGCTGGTATTTGCCGCATTCAGCGGTTCTCATCAGGACGCAATTGCCAAGGGCATGCACTGGAGAGAGGAACACGACTGCAAGCACTGGAACGTGCCGTATCTGCCCATCAATCCGGAAGATGTGGGCCGTGTCTACGAGGCAGACGTGATCCGTATCAACAGCCAGTCCGGCAAGGGCGGTGTCAGCTACCTCATGGAAACCAAGTACGGCTACCACATTCCGCAGAAGATGCGGGAATCTTTCGGCTATCTGGTCAAGGGTGTTTCCGACCACGCCCACAAGGAATTGCTGCCGGAAGAAGTACTGGACATCTTCACCAAGCACTATGTCAACGTGGAAACACCGGTTTCCATTCCGGAAGTCCACTTCGTGCAGAAGGGTGAAAATGCCATTGGCACCGAGGCAACCATTTCCTATAAGGGCAGCACAGAAACAGTACACGGTGACGGAAACGGTCGTCTGGACGCGGTTTCCAATGCGGTAAAGGCACACCTGAAGATGGACTTCTCTCTCACCACCTACACAGAACATGCACTGGAGGTTTGCTCTAATTCCAAGGCAGTGGCTTATGTGGGACTGGAGAAGAACGGCAAGACCTATTGGGGCGTTGGCGTGCATTCGGACATCATCAACTCTTCGATCTCTGCATTCTTGAGTGCACTGAACGCCATGCTCATGGATCTGAAAAAGTAAACGGAACTCTCTGGTAAAAGAGTAAGGGAAACGCTGAATAAAGAATATTGCAAAAGCCTGTCAGGGAGAATTTGCTCCCCGACAGGCTTTTTGTCGTTCGGCAGGATCTGCAATCAAAGCTTCCGGCAGTATCCCAGACAGATCCAGCCGGCACCGGATTTCAGCTTGCCCCAGTTGCCGCAGGTCTTTATAATAGTATAGACACCCTTGTCCCGAATGCAGCCGGTGATCGCATAGCTGGTACCAGCTCCCTTACGGATCCGCAGGGCATCGACAGTCACGCGGACCCGATAGCTGTCCGGCTCTGCTGCCGGTGTGGAAATGGCAGTACTGCCGCGTTGCATCTGCTGGGCAACGTCATGCAGAAATTGTTTCCAATGCCGCTCATCGTTGGTATCCGACCCGCCGCGGCTGGCAGGAACAAACCATTTGGGACAGATCTTTCGTGTCACGTCGTAGTGTCGTATCACCCCGCCGTTCTGCGGATCCAGATGATATTTCTGGCACAGCCGGGCAGTCAGTTCCACCAGACTGGTGTAGGTTTTTCCCGTGAAGCAGCCTGTCCAGTCCGGATGGCAGCACTCCACACTGACCGTATAAGAATTTGCTTTATTTGTGCACCAGCTGGTTTCCTCGTCGGGAATACAGCACAGAATTTCCCCCTGCAGCCCGATAATATAGTTGCTGGAAACGGCACGGCTGGTGGTGTTAAAGTAGTTCCGGTTTGCCATGGCGGTGCTGTTGGGATTTGCGACCCAGTGCACGGCAATGGCGATGGTGCGGCTTCGATGTGTCTTGGGGCGGTTGTGGGTGAGGTAGGCGTTTTGTATCTGCATAGCGATCACTCCTGTTCCGACGGGCTGTCCGGCTGTGCCTTGCGGCTTAGCAGACTGACAGCATTTTTCCACGCTGCCGGCAGGGGAATGCCCATGCGTCCGGCGTTTTCCGTAAGCGAGAGGGCTTCGCTGGCACAGAAGCCAATGATGACTGCACTTCGCAGGAAGTGACTGTCCAGCAGTAAGTCCGCCGCGTTTGCCGCCCCGACAAACACCAGCATTTCTGCCTTGCGGCACATGCCCTGAAAACAGCAGCGGCTGTCCAGCCTGCCGTCTTTGGTGTGCGGGGAATTGTGGAACACGCCGGCAGTAAGCAGCCCTGTTCCGAGGTCTGCCGCCATAAAGCCCAAAAGCACTTGTAAGCCCAAGTCCCAGCCGCCGAGAGCCGCAGCCAACAGCCCGCCGGCAGCACCGATTCCGATACAGATTTTTTCTTTCATGGAAATCCCTCCTTGTGATTTCCCTTCCGCATCTATGGAATGTACCAGATTTTTCGGAAAAGTCAAGGGCGGGGAGAAATTTTTTTGGAATTGAACTATAAGGCAATACCGCACAAAGAGCGTCTGGCGGCTTTGCACGCCATCTGCTTGCAAGTTTTATTCAGTGTTTCCTAAAATTTACGTGCAAGCTTTGAACCAGGGCTGCCTTGACTTTTCCCCCAAAAAAAGCTATACTAAAAGTATCATCTGCAACAGGAGGTTTTTCCCATGGGCTGGCATTCTTTTTGGGGGCATTTCTGTACCATTACCCGACATCGGCACACTGTCATGCGGCACTGCCGGCGGGCGGGGATTTTCTGGCAGGGGCTGCGGCATGACTTGTCCAAGTACAGCCCGACAGAATTCTGGCAGGGTGTCCGGTATTATCAGGACGGCAAACGCAGTCCCAACGAAGCCGAACGAGAGGTGTTGGGCTATTCGCTGGCATGGATGCACCACAAGGGGCGGAACCGTCACCATTTCGAGTACTGGTCGGACTATAACCCCAGAACCAAGCAAGTGGAACCGGTGGAAATGCCGGTGCGGTTTCTGGCGGAGATGTTCTGTGACAGAGTTGCCGCCAGCAAGATCTACATGAAAGATGCCTATGACCAGACCTGTCCGCTGGCGTATTTTCAGAAATCCACTTCCCGCAAGCGGGGACTGCTGCACGCCAACACAGAACGGGAACTGATGCGGCTGCTGACTCTGCTGGCGGAGCAGGGAGAGGACGCTGCCTTTGCGGAATTGCGGCGTATGGTTGCAGAGGAACGGAAAAAATGAAAAGGAGTGATCGTAATGTTTTGTCAGAACTGCGGGAAAAAGATTGAGGGAGGGGACTTGTTCTGTCCGTTTTGCGGGGCGAAACAGTAGCAGGTGAATCCGTCAGAAAATGGTGGTGCTTCGTTCACTGCCGGCTCACAAAAGCTCACCAGAAAAGGGCTGGGCATTGCCGTGATCTGTGTGCTGATCGTCATTGTGCTGGCGTTGGTGCTGATCGGTTCCCTGTGCACCGGCGGACCGAAACAGGTAGTCAAGGAGTACTATCAGGCAATTGAAAAGTGCGATGCCAAGAAGCTGCTGGACACCGTCCCGAAAGACTACCTGAAAGAAGTCATGGACGAAAAAGACCTGACCAAACGGGAACTGCTCAAGGAAGTGCAGGCGTATCTGGACAAGTACTACAGCGGCTATGACGACATCAAAGTCAGCATTACCGATCAGGAAAAATTGGATCAGGACGATTTTTCCGACTATTTTGACTTTGATCTGGAAGAAGATGCAGATCTGGAGATCAAAAAGGCAGTGCAGTTTGACCTGAAGGTCCGCTATCAGTCTGACGAAGGCAAACAGACAGAAAAAGAGGAATTTATCGTATTTCGATATGAAAATGGCTGGTACAGCATGGACGCGGTATTTCTGGTTGCCATGTCGGCCTACCTTTAAATAGGAGAAACCTCATGACAATACTACAAACCGAACGCCTGCTGCTGCGACCATTGGCTCCGACAGATTTTGCAGCATTCCGCACATTTGCTGCGGACGGCGAACTGACGAAGTATATGCTGTTCTACCCGTTGGAGCAGGAAGCAGAACTGCACACGTTTTTGCAGAACGCTGCCCAAGCGTGGAACAGTCTTTTCCCACAGACGTATGAATTTGCAGTGCTGCGAAAAGCGGAACTGCTCGGCACGGTCACATTGGAGTACATGACACCGGAACAGGGCATGCTGGGCTGGCTGTTTCGTGCAGATGCACACGGAAAGGGCTATGCGACAGAAGCCGCGAAAGCTGTGGTGGAGTGGTGTCGGGAAAAGCTACCCTATCGCACATTGGTTGCTTGCTGCGATGCACGGAACGCCGCCTCGGAACGGGTGATGCAACGCATTGGCATGCACTTTTCGGAAACTGGCAGCCGCACATATCCCCAGACCGGAGAAACGGCAGAAGAACGAACATACATCATGATACTATAGAAATAGAAAAGCCGCCGCTGTGCAATTTTTCATGCACGGCGGTGGCTTTTTATTGGAATGTGATAGCTAGTTTCAGTTTTGTTTTAACTTTTTGGGTATACTCAATGCAGGACATGCGGTGCCAGTTCCGGCACGCCAATAGAAGTTGTTCCCTCCCGCAGGAGCACCAGTGTCAGTTCTGCCATGTGGGTCGGTGTTTCCGGACATCCGTTTTTCAGCCAGTGTTCGATCAGTCCCATGCAGCCGGCGAGGGCGAAGGAAATGGCATATTGCAGATCCTGTTCCCGCAGTTCCCTGGGGGCAAATGACCGCAGCGTCTGTACGCCCTTTTCCCGAATCATCTTTTCAATGTTCCGTAAAAAGGCAATGTCGCCGTTCGGTCCGATCAGGGCAGAACAAAGCTGTGCGTTTTCCGAGAGAATGGTGAAAGCCTGTTCCAGAAACGCGAAAAAGTTTTTCGGCGTTTCCGGCAAGGTCCAGTTCTGGTTTACCGCGTCCAGCAGCTGCTGCAACAGCCGCTGCTCTGTCTTTTCCAGCAGGTCGTAAATGTCGGTATAGTGGAGATAAAAGGTAGAGCGGTTGATGTCCACCAGATCTGCCAGTTCCCGCACCGTGATTTCCTTGATGCTTTTCTGCTGGAGCAGGGTAGTCAGTCCGTTCAGGATCAGAGCTTCTGTGCGGCGGTACCGCCGTTCCTGTTTGATATTATTTGTCATGATACATCTTCCTTTATCTAGCATAGATGCTTTTTATCGTTTTCCTTGTCATGACATTCGGGGCTGTCATAACACATAATAGACACGATGTCTATTACTAGGCGAAATTTGCAAAATCAACGGTTGCAAATTATCTTCCCTTATATTATAATAGATACAGGACGAAAAGTCAACAGTTTTCTATTTGTAGACAAAAACTTTTTTGTAGACAGCTGTGTTTCGTCACTCGCAGAGAAGCAAAACTGTGCATTCGGGGAAAGCAGTCTTTGTTTCACAATAGAAAGGAAGTAGGTATTTATGCGATCGAGCGATTCCGGAAAAAAGCAGAACTTTTTCTGGCGGCATTTCAATGGTATCGCTATGGCGGCAATTGTGCTGATCCCGACCATTTACACCACGCTGTTTCTGGGCTCCATGTGGGATCCGTACGGCAACGTGGACCAGCTGCCGGTGGCAGTCGTCAACAACGACAAATCGGTAGACTATGAGGGAAAGACCCTTGCCGTCGGAGATGAACTGGTGGATAAGCTGAAAGAAAATGACCAGCTGGATTTCCACTTCGTCAGTGCAGACAAGGCGGAAAAGGGCATTGCAGACGGCACATATTATATGGTGATTACCATTCCGTCAGATTTCTCTGAAAATGCTTCCACCCTCATGGACGATGAGCCGAAGAAAATGGAACTGCAATATGCCACCAATCCCGGCACCAACTACATCGCCAGCAAGATGAGCGAAACGGCTCTGGCAAAGATCCAGAAGGAAGTTTCCGAAAGTGTGACCAAGGAGTACACCGAAACGATCTTCGATCAGATGGGAACCGTAGGCGACGGCATGAGTGATGCGGCAGATGGTGCACTGCAAATCAAGGACGGTGTTTCCGATCTACAGGACGGCAACACCACCATTACCGACAATCTGAAGCTTTTGTCTGACAGTACGCTGACATTTGTAGACGGTGCAAAGACCCTGCAAAGCGGTCTGCAAACCTACACCGACGGTGTGGCAACTGTCAACAGCGGGGCTCAGACTTTGTCTGGCGGCATGGATCAGCTGGCAAGCGGTGCCGGCACACTGGCAGACGGTGCAGTGGCATTGTCTGACGGTTCCGGCACGTTGTCCAGCGGTGTCAACAGCTATACGGACGGCGTGGCTGCCGCTTACAGCGGTGCTCAGACCTTGTCCGGCAACAGCAGCCAGCTGCAAAACGGTGCAGCTTCTCTGACCAGCGGTGCTGCACAGCTGCAAGCCGGCAGTGCACAGATGACCGCTGGTTTGCAGACTTTGTCTGACAGTCTGGGCAGCAGCCTTTCTGCGGAGAACCTCCAGCAGATGGAACAGCTGAATGCCGGACTGACACAGCTGCAGCAGGGCATTGACACCCTGAACACCACGCTGCAAAACACTTCGATGCCGGATACCAGTGCACTGACACAGGCACTGACCGCAAGCCTGACTGCGATCGGCACCAGTGCTCAGGATGCCGGTGCACAGCTGCAAAGCTTGCAGTCGGCATTGACCACAATGACCCAGACAGAGGTGTTCCAGTCTTTGGATGCCGCTTCTCAGCAGCAGCTTCTGAGCTGCTTCTCAGAGCCGATGACCGCACTGGCAACCGATGTTTCGAACATCGGCACACAGGTGACCGGCTTGTCCCAGACATTGCAGGGTACAGATCTCAGCAGTTCTGCCGCCGCAATGGATCAGCTGAAAACCAGCGTCAGTGCATTGGCAACTGGTGCAGATCAGGCACTGCCGGGAGCACAGCAGGCGATTTCCACCTTGTCCGGCGGCTTGCAGTCTGTACAGTCCGCAGTGAATGCCCAGCTGATCCCCGGCTCTCAGACTCTGGAAGCTGGTCTGGATCAGTTGGCAAACGGCAGCAGTACACTGGAAGCCGGCGTATCTCAGTATACCGGCGGCGTATCCAGTCTGACAGACGGCTTGCAGACACTGGACTCCAACGCCGGTGCACTGGTAGGCGGTGCTTCTTCGCTGGATGACGGTGCCAAGACGCTGGCAAACAGCGTGCCGACACTGACCGATGCGGTTTCACAGCTGCAAAACGGTGCGGCTCAGCTGTCCGACGGTACAGCAGAACTGGCAGCCAATAATGCGACACTGGTAGGCGGTGCTTCGCAGCTGACGGACGGTGCCGGACAGATTCAGGACGGTGCTTCCAAGCTGGCAGACGGTTCTGTGGAACTGGGTGACGGTCTGGTGCAGCTGTCCAACGGTGCTGTGACACTCCAGACCTCTCTGGCGGACGGTGCGGACGAAGTCAACAGCATCGACACCACCGACAAGACCTATGACATGTTCTCGGCTCCGGTGATGACCAACGAAACCTATGAAACCGCCGTTCCCACAAACGGCAATGCTATGGCAGCATATATGATGTCCGTTGGTCTGTGGGTATCCGGTCTGGCATTCTGCGTTATGCTGTCGCCGTATCATCAGAAGATCGGTAACCGCAAGGCAGGAAAGGCATGGCTTCTCACGCTGGCAAAGCTGTGGGCAATGGGACTGCTGCAGGCAGTACTGATGATCCTGTGCCTGTCGTGGATCAACGGCTTCCAGCCGGAATACATGGGCAAGACACTGATCATTGCATGCCTTGCTTCTATCGCATTCCTGACACTGGAATACTGCGTCAACTTCTTCCTCGACATTATCGGCGACTTTATCCTGCTGGTATTCATGGTGCTCCAGCTGAGCGCCCGCGCGCCCCATGCCGGCCACACCGGCCGCACCCGAGCCGGCCACACAGGCCGCGCAGATCGTGCAGACCGCCATCGAGCCGGAGGCGGAAACGCCCTCCCCGCTCGAGAGCGCCGCGCCCCCGGCCGAGCCGCCCGCCCGCCTGATCGGCGAGGCGATGCACACGTACATCCTCGTCGAAAAGGGCGAGACGCTCATCCTCATCGACAAGCACGCGGCGCACGAGCGCATCAACTTTGACCGCCTGCGGCAGAGCCCGGCCGACATCCCGTCGCAGACGCTGCTCGAGCCGCTGCCCTTCACGCCGGACGCGAGCGATGCCGACGTGCTGCAGCAGTACGGCAACGTGCTCGCAGAGCTCGGCTTCACGCTCGAGCCGTTCGGCCGCAATGATTACATTCTGCGCGGCGTGCCCGCGCAGCTCGACGCGGCGGACGCGCTGCCCGCGCTCGAGGAGATCTGCGCGCAGCTGCGCCACGGCGCGCACATGGACGCGCAGTCCGTGCGCGACGAGGTGCTCAAGACCGTGGCGTGCAAGGCCGCCATCAAGGCCGGCTGGCAGACCGAACCCGAGGAGCTGCTGCGTCTGGCGGACGCGGTGTGCGCGGGCGAGGTGAAATACTGCCCGCACGGCCGCCCCGTCGCCGTGACGCTCACGCACCGGGAGCTGGACAAGCTCTTCAAGCGCATTGTTTAAAAAAGAAGCAGGGAGCGCCGGAACGCGCTCCCTGTCAGCCTGTACAGCTTCGTTTACTTGTGATAGTACAAAATGCCCATGCAGCCGGGGCCGCAGTGGTTCGACACCGTGCAGCCGGCCCGCGTGTGGATGACCTCCTCGAACGGCTGGCACGCGCGCACGACGCGCTCGAGCTCCCGCCACGTGGCCTCGTCACAGCCGGAGTCCGTGATGAAGATGCGATGGCAATCGATGTCGTCGCGGCCCTTGAGCCGCTCCTCGATGTACTGCACGTAGCACTTTTCGAGCTTGCCGCGGTACTTGTGGCCGACGCCCATCTTGCCGTCCTTGACCTCGATGCACGGCTTGAGGTGCAGGAGGTTGGCGCTCATGGCCACGAGCGCCGAGCAGCGGCCGCCGCGCTTGAGATACTCCAGCGTGTCGATCACGAAGCTGACATCGAGCTTCTCGCGCTTTTTCTCCAGCGCCGATGCGATGTCGGCCGCGTCCATGCCCTGCTCGGCCATCTCGGCCGCGTCGAGCACCAGGTGGCCGATGCCGGTCGAGAGGTTGCGCGAGTCCACGGGGTAGACGTTCGTAAACTCCTGCGCCGCGATGCAGGCGTTCTGGTAGCAGGCGGACATGTCGCTCGAGATCGTGAAGTGGATCACGGCGTCATATTCCTCCCGGCACGCGGCGAAGTACGCCAGATAGTCCGACACGTTCACCGCCGCGGTCTTGCAGAGCTTGCCCGTGGCATTTGCGTACTCGTAGAGTTCCTCGGGACGCACGTCGATGCCGTCGCGCAGGGTCTCCTCGCCGCGGATGATGTACAGCGGCGTGATGCCGATGTGGTAGCGCTCGATCAGCTCCGGCGAAAGATCGCACGTGCTGTCGGCAGAAATTTTGATCTTCATGGGTTCACCTTCTTGAAAACTGGGAAATGTGCTTTCATTCTAACACATTTCTAATACTTTTCAACATAATCTTTCTGAATTCTCCCTCACGGAAAGGAGACTGCCACGATGCAGCCAAAACTTGTCGTCATCACCGGCCCGACCGCCTCGGGCAAGACCGCGCTCGGCGTGGCGCTCGCGCAGCGCCTGGGCGGCGAGGTCGTCTCGGCCGACTCGATGCAGATCTACCGCGGCATGGACATCGGCACGGCCAAGCCCACGCCGGAAGAGATGCAGGGCGTGCCGCACCATATGATCGACATCGCCGACCCCGCGGAAAACTACTCCGTCTCGCGCTATGCGGCGCAGGCGGCCACCTGCGTGGACGATATTCTCGCGCGGAGAAAACTGCCGATCGTCGTCGGCGGTACGGGGCTGTACATCGACTCGCTCATCGCCGGGCGCACGTTCGCCGACGGCACAGCCGACACCGCGCTGCGGCAGGAGCTGAGCGAGCGCTATGACGAGATCGGCGGCGAGGGCCTGCTCGGCGAGCTGCGCAAGGTCGACCCCGAGCGGGCGGCCAGGCTCCACCCCGCGGACAAGAAACGCATCGTGCGCGCCATGGAGGTCTACATCCTCACGGGCAAGACCATCACGCAGCACGACGCTGAGACCCGCGCCGTGCCGCCGCAGTACGACGCGGCAAAGATCGCGCTCGATTTCGCCGACCGGCAGGATCTCTACGACCGCATCGACCGGCGCGTGGACGCCATGGTGCGCCAGGGCCTGTTCGACGAGGTGCGCGCGCTGCTGGCCGCCGGCGTGCCGGCCGACTGCACGGCCATGCAGGCCATCGGCTACAAGGAGGCCGTCGCCGCCGTGCGGGGCGAGGCATCGCCGCAGGACGCCGTCGCCGCCATCCAGCTCGCCTCCCGGCGCTATGCCAAGCGCCAGCTCACGTGGCTGCGGCGCGATCCGGACCTGTTCTGGATCCGGCACGAAAAAACGCCGGACATGGACCGGGCGTGCCGCCTTTCGACGCAATTCTTATCCGGCCGCGGTATAGAATAGTGGCCTGTACAAATCCGGAGGAAACTGCCATTTCGACCGGATTTGTATAAATTCACTATTTCACGGAGCGGCAGATTGTGCTATGATAAATAAATGTGTATCCGCTCCGGCCAAAGGAGCGGCGATCATGCAAAAGACACAGAACCTTCAGGACGCATTCCTCAACTACATCCGGCGGGAAAAGATCCCCGTGACCCTGTTTCTCATGAACGGGTTTCAGCTACGCGGCGTTGTGCGCAGCTTTGACAGCTTCGTCGTGCTCATCGACGCCGACGGCCGGCAGCAGATGATCTACAAGCACGCGATCTCGACGGTCGCCCCGGCGCGGCCGGTCTCGCTCGAGCCGCAGGGCTGATCTCCCCGCCGCCCCCCGCCGAAAGGAGGGCCGGATTTGAAGAAAACGAATACCTTCACGAACATCGCCATGTTCGTGCTCTTCGCGGCCATGCTCGTGTATCTGGGCGTGTACCTGTTTCGCTCGACGCAGCAATCCTACGCCACCGCCCCGGCGGTGCTCGTGACCGTCAGCGAGAGCGGACAGGCCAGCGGCATCGTCGTGCGCGAGGAGCAGGTCATCGCCTCGGACAAGGAATTTCTGTCCCTGTCCGTGGACGACGGCAAGGAGGTCGCAAGCGGCGGCGAGATCGCCATCGGCGTGGACTCCAAGGCCGCGCTCGACAGCGCCAGCCGCGCCCGCGAGCTGAAAAAAGAGATCGCCTACGTCTCGAGCCTGCTCTCGCGCGCGGGCAGCACCTCCGGCGCATCCGACCGCGACAGCGACGTGCGCAGCGCCATCCTGCAGCTCAACGCCGCCGTCTCCGCCGGCAGCACCTCGGAGCTGGACGACCTCTGCATGGATCTCAGCTCCCTGCTCTTCGGCTCTGCGACCGGCACCGTCTCGCAGGGCGACCTCGACGCGCTCAATGCCGAACTGCACCAGCTCGAAAACGCCGGCGCAGGCCGCGGCAGCATCACGGCCCCGGCCGCGGGCCTGTTCACGTCCACGACTGACGGATATGAATCGCTCACGCCGGACATGCTCGAAAACCTCACGCCCGACGGCGTGGACGCGCTCGAGCGCACAACCCCTGCCACGCCCGCCAACGCGATCGGCAAGCTCGTCACGGCGAAAAAGTGGTACTTCGCCTCCGTCATGAACAAGGCCGACGCCGACCGCCTGAACCTGAACGGCAGCGCCACGCTCGACTTTCCGCAGCATTACACCGGCACCGTCTCGGCGACCGCGATGAGCAAGAGCGAGCCGGACGACAGCGGCAAGGTCGCCGTCGTGTTCGCGTGCAACGCGGCGCTTTCCGACACGCTGGCCATGCGCAAGACGACGGCCGACGTCGTCTACAGCGAGCACACCGGCCTGCGCGTCCCACTCAAGGCCGTGCATATGGACGATGACGGGCAGGCGTTCGTCTACGTCGTCACGGCGGCGCAGCTGGAGAAAAAACCGATCGAGATCATCTATCAGACCGACGACTACTGTCTCGTCGCCCAGAGCACGGAGAGCAACGCCCTGCGCGCCGGCAACGAGATCGTCGTCACCGGCAAGGGCCTGTCCAACGGGCAGGTCGTGAAATAAGGAGGCGCCACCCACTATGAGCACCATTGCCGAAAACATTGCCGCCATCCGCGCGCGCATCGACGCCGCCGCCCGCACTACGGGCCGCACGGGCGCCGACATCACGCTCGTGGCCGCAACGAAGATGAACGACGCCGCGCGCGTGCGCGAGGCCGTCGCCGCCGGGATCGACGCCTGCGGCGAGAACCGCGTGCAGGAAATGACCGAAAAGCTCGCCCAGGGCGCCTACACCGGCGCGCCGCTGCACTTCATCGGCCACCTGCAAACGAACAAGGTCCGGCAGGTCGTGGGCAAGGTCGATCTCATCCAGTCGGTGGATTCGCCGGAGCTTCTGGCCATGATCGAAAAGCGCGCGGCCGGGCAGGGCATCGTGCAGGACATCCTGCTGGAAGTGAACATCGGCGGCGAGGCCGCCAAGAGCGGCGTGGCCCCCGCCGCCCTGCCGGAATTGCTGGAAACGGCCGCCGGCTGCGCGCATATTCGCGTCCGCGGCCTGATGGCGATCCCGCCCGTGGCAGAAACTTCCGACGGAAATCATGCATATTTTGCGAAAATGCATGAGCTTTTTGTTGACATCGGCAGAAAAAAATACGATAATGTTTTTATGGACTTTCTGTCCATGGGTATGAGCGGAGACTTTGAAGACGCCATTTCCGCCGGTGCGAACATGGTGCGCGTCGGCTCGTCGATTTTTGGCGCGCGGGATTATTCCCGGCACTGAGCGCCGTCTCGGCACACTCCGCAGAGATCAGTGCAGCGGCACGGCAGCCGCCGGCACGTAAAGGGGGGTCCCGAATGGGATTTTTGGATGAACTGAAAAAAATGACCCGTCCGTATGATGACGACGACGAGTTTTTCGATGATGAGGATGAAGCAATTCCGGTCGCGGAAGAGCCCGCGCCGGCCCGTCCGGCGCAGGCGCGTCCGGCTGCGGCCCGCCGCCCGGCGCCCGCACCGAAAAGGAGCGCCTTCGTGCACGACGAGCCGTCGGAATCGGAGCGCCCCGCGCCGAGCTATGCGCCGAGAGGCGACAGCCGCGCGGCCGACAAGGTCGTCAATCTCAACAACGGCGGCGGCCAGCTCAAGGTCGTGGTCGCTGCGCCGAAGCAGTTTGAGGCCGCGTCCGAGATCGCGGAGCATCTGCGCGATCGCCGCGCCGTGCTCCTCAACCTGGAAAAGACCGATCCGGCGGTCGCCCGCCGGCTGATCGACTTTCTGTCCGGCGTCGCCTACGCGCAGGACGGCAAGATCCGCCGCGTGGCCAGCGCGACGTATATCATCACACCATTCAATGTCGACCTCATGGGCGACCAGCTCGACGATATGGAGTCGGGCGAGTTTCACCTGTAAATCCGGGCATACTGTCTCTGACAGCGCCTATCGTGTAGTACACCTATAGAAAGAATGGAGGACTATCCAACATGACTCCTCAGGATATTCGGGAAAAAACGTTTGAAAAAGCGATGTTCGGCGGATACGACATGGCCGCCGTGCAGAACTATCAGGAAGAAGTGGCCACCGAGCTTGCCAACGCGCAGAAGGAAGTTGCCGTGCTCAAGGGCAAGATGAAGGTGCTGGTCGATAAGATAGAAGAGTACCGCGCCAGCGAAGACGCCATGCGTCTGGCCATACTGTCGGCCCAGAAGGTCGGCAAGCAGATAGAGGACGATGCCCAGGCCCGCGCCGACAAGATACTCGGCGAGGCCAAGAACACGTCCGACCGAATACTTGGCGGCCTCCAGCACGAAACCGCCAACGAGGAAGCCAAACTCCTCAACGCCAAAACGTCCTGCGCAAAATTTCTGGAAGATGTGCGTAATCTGTGCATGAATCAGCTCGAGTACCTGGATAAGCTCTCCGGGTCGAAAACCGCGGCCGCGCAGCCTGCTGCGCAGCCGGCGAGCGTGAGCGCAGCCCCGGCCGAGCCGGTGTCCGCGCCGGTCGAGCAGCCCGCGCAGCCGGAAGCCCCGGCCGTCGAGCAGCCTGCGCAAGCAGCCCCCGTGTCCGCCGCCCCTGTGTCCGCCGCCCCTGTGGAGGCGCAGCCGGTGGAGACCGACGACACCGCGGCCGACAGTGCAGCAGATGACGCCACGCAGCTTTATCACTTTCTGCATAACAGCTGAGTGAACATGCAATCAACCAGGGCGGGACGGCCGGTGCCGTACCGCCCTGCGCAATTTTTGATGGAAATACAACTCTGAGAGGAGAAAGATAGAACCATGCCCAAGAACGATTTCAACGCCACGATCAATCTGCCGAAAACAGACTTCCCCATGCGTGCCGGCCTTGCCAAGCGGGAGCCCGAGATGCTCCAGCACTGGTACGACATGGACCTGTACCACGAAATGCTCAAAAAGAACGACGGCAAGCCGCGCTTCAGCCTGCACGACGGCCCTCCGTTCTCCAACGGTGACATCCACATGGGCCACGCGCTCAACAAGGCGCTCAAGGACTTTATCATCCGCTCCTACGCCATGCGCGGCTACTACACGCCCTACATCCCCGGCTGGGACAACCACGGCATGCCCATCGAGAGCGCCATCATCAAGGAGCAGAAGCTCAACCACAAGGCCATGAGCATCGCCGATTTCCGCAGCGCGTGCCATGACTATGCGCAGAAATACATCGACCGCCAGATGGCCGGCTTCAAGCGCATGGGCGTCATGGGCGACTGGGAGCACCCCTACAAGACCATGAATAAGGGCTTTGAAGCCGACGAGGTGCGCGTGTTCGGCAAGATGTATCAAAACGGCCACATCTACAAGGGCCTCAAGCCCGTGTACTGGTGCGCCCACGACGAGACCGCCCTCGCCGAGGCGGAGATCGAGTATCAGGACGATCCGTGCACGACCGTGTACGTGAAGTTCCCGATGCACGACGATCTCGGCAAGCTGCCGAACGTTGACCACAGCAAGCTCTTTTTCGTCATCTGGACGACGACGATCTGGACGCTGCCCGGCAACCTCGCCATCGCGCTCAACCCGCGCGAGCTGTATAACCTCGTGCAGGCCCCGAACGGCGAGGTGTATATCATGGCCGACGCCCTGACCGAGAAGGTCATGCACATCGGCGGCTTCGACAGCTATGAAGTGCTCGAGCAGCATCCGGGCGACTTCTTCGAGAACATGCTCGCCGACCATCCGTTCCTGCCCAAGACCTCGCGCCTGGTGCTGGCGGATTACGTCACCATGGATTCCGGCACGGGCTGCGTGCACACCGCGCCCGGCTTCGGCGCGGACGACTATCAGACCTGCAAGCGCTACGGCATGGACATGGTCGTGCCTGTGGACGATCAGGGCCGCCACACCGACTACGCCGGCAAGTACGCCGGCATGACCACGGAGGAATCCAACCCCGTCATCCTCGCGGACATGAAGGAAGCCGGCTCTCTGTTCGCATCCGAGGACATCATGCACAGCTATCCGCACTGCTGGCGCTGCAAGCAGCCGATCATCTTCCGCGCCACGCCGCAGTGGTTCTGCTCCGTTGATTCGTTCAAGGAGGAGGCCGTCGCCGCGTGCGAGAACGTGCGCTGGCTTCCCGCCTGGGGCAAAGAGCGCATGGCCGCCATGATCCGCGAGCGCGCCGACTGGTGCATCTCCCGCCAGCGCCGCTGGGGTCTGCCGATCCCGGTGTTCTACTGCGACGACTGCCACAAGCCCGTGTGCAATGAAGAGAGCATCGGCGCCGTGGCCAAGCTCTTTGAAAAGGAAGGCAGCAACGCCTGGTTCGACCGCCCGGCGGCCGACATCCTGCCCGAAGGCTTCACCTGCCCGCACTGCGGCGGCAAGCACTTCACGCAGGAGACCGACACGCTCGACGGCTGGTTCGACTCCGGCTCTACCCACGTTGCCGCCATGCAGCGCGACCAGGGCTTCTGGCCGGCGGATATGTATATCGAGGGCGGCGACCAGTACCGCGGCTGGTTCCAGTCGTCTCTGCTCGTGGCCGTCGGCGCGCTCGGCAAGGGCGCTCCGTACCGCGAGTGCCTGACCCACGGCTGGACGGTCGACGGCGAGGGCAAGGCCATGCACAAGTCGCTCGGCAACGGCATGGATCCGGCCGAGATCATCAACGAGTTCGGCGCCGACATGCTGCGCCTGTGGGCGGGCAGCGCCGACTACCACGCCGATATGCGCTGCTCCAAGGAGATCTTCAAGCAGCTGACGCAAAACTACCTCAAGTTCCGCAACACCGCGCGCTACTGCCTCGGCAACCTCGACGGGTTTGACGCCGAGCATCTCGTCGCGCCGGAGGATATGCTTCCGCTCGACCGCTGGGCCATCACGAAGCTCAACGACCTCATCCGCCGCGTGGCCAAGGCGTATGACAACTATGAATTCCACGCGGTCTCGCACGCGATCAACGACTTCTGCGTCGTGGAGCTCTCGAGCTTCTACCTCGACATCATCAAGGACCGCCTCTACTGCGAGGAGCGCAACGGCCTCAAGCGCCGCAGCGCACAGACGGCGCTGTTCCTCATCCTCGACAGCATGACAAAGATGTTCGCGCCGATCCTCGCCTTCACCTGCGACGAGATCTGGCTGGCCATGCCGCACCGCACCGAGGACGACGCGCGCAACGTGCTGCTCAACGTCATGAATCAGCCGTTCGACGCCTATGCGCTCAGCGAAGACGAGCTCGCCAAGTGGGATCAGATGATCCGCGTCCGCACGGACGTCAACGGCGTGCTCGAGGCCGCCCGCGCCGAAAAGCGCATCGGCAAGCCGCTCGAGGCTGCCGTGACGCTGCGCGCCGACGACGATGCCGCCAGGGCCGCGCTCGACGACGTGCAGAGCATGAACCTGCCCGAGCTGCTCATCGTGTCGCAGTGCCTCGTCGGCGGCGACGTGCCGGCCGATGCCGTCACCGGCACCGGCACGAACTTCCCCGGCCTGCACATCTCGGTGCGCAATGCGCCCGGCACCAAGTGCCCGCGCTGCTGGATGCACTCCGAGCAGGCCGACCCCGAGACCGGTCTGTGCCCGCGCTGCGCCGCCGTCGTCGCCGCGCAGAAGGCGGAGTAAAATCCCGATCCCAAAATCCTGATCCGAAAGCGAGGAACCGCTATGTGGTATGCCATCGTAGCCATCCTGATCCTCATCGCTGACCAAGGCCTGAAGTACTGGGTCACGCTCAATATCCCGCTCGACACCGGGCACGTCACGCTCATCCCCGGCGTGCTGGAGCTGACGAATATCCACAACAACGGCGCTGCCTTCAGCATCCTGCAGCACGCGCCGCACTGGATCTTCGTCATCTTCACGGTCGTGTTCGCCGCCATCGCGGTGTTCTGCCTGCGGCGCAATATCGTGCACGGCAAGGTCGGCCGCTGGTCGGTCGTGCTCGTGCTCGCCGGCGCGGTCGGCAACTGCATCGACCGCATCCTCAGCGGCTACGTGGTAGACATGTTCAACTTCCTGTTCATGCGCTTCGCCGTGTTCAACCTGGCGGATATCTTCATCGTCGTCGCCGGCATCACGCTGTGCCTGCACGTCATCTTCTACCGGGGCGACGGCAGCGAGGAGGGCGAGCCCGCGCCGAAGAAGGCGCGCAAGTCCCGTCAGCACCCGGGCGCCCCTGCGCGTGCGCACAAGCTGCATCTGCCCGCACGGAAACAGCAGCCCGCTGCGCCGAAAAAGCCCGCCGCGCAGCCCGTGTCCCCCGCCCCGGCGAAGGACGACCCGTTCGCGGCGTGGGATCGCGCGCCCGTGCAGGCGCAGCCGGTGACACCGGCAGCGCCGTCCGCGCCGAAAAAGGCCCCGGCAGCGCCTGCCGCCCCCAAACCGGCGCAGGAAACGCCCAAGGCGGCTGCCCCCGCCGTCAAACCGGCGGACACAGCCCCGGATGACCCCCTGCTCACCTATCTCAACAGCACGCCCGCCGCGCCGGCCGAACCGGAAGTCGCGGACAGCGACAAGGAAAAAGACACCGCCCCGGCGGACGGCGAGCGCTATTCGCTCGACGACATTTTAGCGGAGTTTTCGGATTTCTAATGGAACAACGAACGATTCAAACACAGGAGAGCGCCGAGCGGATCGACGCTCTCCTTGCGCGCTCTCTGCCCGAGCTCACGCGCAGCGCCGCCCAGCGGCTGCTCGCGCAGGGCGCGGTGACGAAAGACGGCGCACCCGTGAAGAAAAACTATAAGACCGTGCCGGGCGACACGTTTGTCGTCACGCTGCCGGACGCCGCTCCCTCGGAGCTGGTAGCGCAGGATCTGCCGCTGGACGTGGTGTATGAGGACGACGACCTCATCGTCGTCAACAAGCCGCGCGGCATGGTCGTGCACCCCGCGCCCGGCCACGAGGACGGCACGCTCGTCAACGCCCTGCTCGCCCACTGCGGCGACAGTCTCTCCGGCGTCGGCGGAGAGCGGCGGCCCGGCATCGTGCACCGCATCGACAAGGACACGTCCGGCCTGCTCGTCGCGGCGAAAAACGACTTTGCGCACCTCGCCCTCTCGGCGCAGCTGGCCGACCACACCATGGCCCGCACGTATGAGGCCGTTGTCTGCGGCAACCTGCGCGAGGATTCCGGCACGGTCGACGCGCCCATCGGCCGCCACCCGACGGATCGCAAGCGCATGGCCGTGACGCAAAAAAACGCCCGCCGCGCCGTCACGCACTGGTCGGTCATCGCACGCTACAACGGCTACACGCACATCCGCTGCGAGCTTGAGACCGGCCGCACGCACCAGATCCGCGTACACATGGCGCACATCGGTCACCCTCTGCTCGGCGACCTGGTCTACGGCCACAAGCGGCCGGAAAAGGGCCTGAGCGGGCAGTGCCTGCACGCGCGGGCGCTGCGCTTTCTCCACCCGCGCACCGGCGAGCTCGTGACGTTCACCTGCCCCCTGCCGGACTATTTTCAGGACGTGCTGGCGCGCCTCGGCCCGCCAGTCGGCTAATCAGAAAGGAGCATTCCCATGCGCAGATCCGATCGAGAGATCACCGATTTTCAGGAGCTCATCACCGTCATGCGCGGGTGCGACGTCTGCCGCCTCGCCCTGCACGACGAGCCGTATCCCTACATCCTGCCGCTGAACTTCGGCCTGGAGGTGGACGGCGAGACCGTCCGCCTGTACTTCCACGGCGCAAACACCGGCACGAAGTACGACCTCATTGCCAAAAATCCGAATGTCGCGTTCGAGATGGACCGCGGGCACGAGCTCATCCTCGACGATGAGCACGGCAACTGCACCATGACGTACGAGAGCGTCATTGGTCAGGGCCGCATCTCGGTCGTGCCGGACGCGGACAAGGAGCGCGCGCTGCGCGTGCTCATGGCGCAGTATCGTGCGCCGGACTTTCCGTATTCGAAGGCCGTCATTCCCGCGACGACCGTCCTGTGCCTGACTGTCGAGCACATGGCCGGCAAGCGCCGCGCGAAAAAGCACGGCTGAATGCACCGCACATAACGAGCAAAAGAGCCCCCGCAGGCAGTGCCTGCGGGGGCTGTTTTTGTGATCCTGCTGCAGATCAGCGGATGAAATTGGTGAACTTGCGCGCTTCCGTCTCCGGGCGCGGGACACCGGCGGCATCGCCGGCTGCAATGCACTGCAGCAGCCAGAGCAAATTGCGCGCAAGCTGGCGCATGGTCTGCAGGCCCTCCTCGTCCTGCGCGACGTCCTCCGGGCGCGCGCCGTGCACCATCGGCCAGTACTGCGAGGACACGACCGGCATATTCGAGATCATCGGGTATTTGACCAGCTGATCGAGCGCGGCCGTCGTGCCCGCGCGGCGCGCCGAGACGACGCAGGCGCACGGCTTATTCGCCCAACTGCCGCCGGCATAGAACAGCCGGTCACAAAAAGCAGACATCGCGCCGGAAATCCCGGCATAGTGTACCGAGGAAGCGAGCACGAGCGCGTCCGCCGTCTCCATCGCGTCGATGGCATCGTTCACCAGCCCGCCGCGCACGCAGCGGCCGGTCGCATTGCATCCACCGCAGGCAGTGCAGCCGCCCACCTGCTCGGCGCCAACGGTCAGGATCTGCGTTTCAGCGCCTGCCGCCTGAAGCACCTGCTCCATCTCATGCAGCGCCATATAAGTGCAGCCACGCGGGTGCGGGCTGCCGTTGATCATCAGAATTTTCAAAAAGATCACCTCGTCTCAAATCTTATCACAGACAGCAAAAAGCCGCAACCGAATGGTTGCGGCTTTGCATTCGACTGGAGCGAATCGCTCATAGTTCTATTATGGCTCCAGTTCAGATGTCATGGTAAAGTCCTGCGCGAAACGCGCTACAATCGCCTCTGCATCCTGAAGCTGCATCGGCTCTGCTGTTGTTGCAGCCGGCAGCAGTGTATTTGTCGTAATTCCAACGACGCCAAGCGACGTCAGCGCATGCGCAAGCTCCGCATCATTCACGGTATATGCCTCGACCTCCAGCCCTGCCTGCGCAGCAAGCTGCATCGACAGCCGGTTCACGGCGGTATGCAGCACATCCAAAAAGACGCGGTTTTTCCCTGTCTGCAGCGTTTTCGCCATCGCCACGGTCGTGTTGGCAAGTCCATTGCTCAGTAGTCCGACCTCCGCCTCCGGGTTCACGGCAACCACATCTTGCAGCATCCGCAAATTCCATGTGAAGGAGATCCACACGACGCGATCCGTCATCCCCGCTTCCTCCACGAGCTGCATGAGCGTCTGCACCTGCTCCGTCGTCATGCTGGACTTCAGCTCGATATAGGGTGTCACATCCGCTTCCCGGCAGAACGCGATCCACTCCCGGAATGTGGGAATTCTGGTTCCCCGGTATGCCTCACCCGCCGCAAGGCCGAAATCATACTGAAGCAGCTCCTCATATGTCATGAACTGGATCGACTTCACGCCAATGATTTTACTGCCGTCAGCATTGCGCGCTGTAGCGTTGATCGTGCTGTTATGGCACAAAACTGCCACGCCGTCCTTTGTGAAGTGGACGTCCGATTCCACGAACTGATAGCCAGCCTCAGCCGCCGCCGCAAAGGCCGGCATCGTATTTTCCGGTGCCTGCACATGATAACCCCTGTGCGCAACATAGCGAATCGCGGGCATCTCCGGCTCAACCGGCGGCTGCGGCTCAACCGGCGGCTGCGGCTCGAGCGCATCTTCTAAAACCGCAAGCAGATTTTTGAAAATCTGTGCCGCCTCACAACGACGAGCCGTCACGTTCGGAGCAAAATGATTATCGCCCATACCGTGGACGATCCCCGCGCTGCGGCACACATACACCGATTCCTTTGCCCACTCGGCAATCTGCGCATCATCCGCAAATTGCGCAGACGGTACGGTTTGGAGAGGAACGTCCTTCCAAACCAAATAACGGTGCACAATCATGCAGATTTCCTGACGACTGATGGCGCGTTCCGGTTCAAACACGGAATCCGAAACGCCTACAACGATTCCGCTGCGCGCAGCCCAGCCGACATAGCCAGCATAATAGGCGTCCTCCGGAACGTCCATAAAACCAGAGGCGTCAGCCTGTGTCGGGTCGATATTTTCCATCCGGCCAAGAACCGTCACAAACATACCGCGGGTCATAGATAGCTCCGGTGAAAAGGTGGTCGGAGATGTTCCCTGGAACAGTCCCTTCTCTACGCAGGTCTGTACCGCAGGCGCGTACCATGCGTCCGCCGGTACATCTGAAAACCCAGCAAACGCAGCCGCCGGCACAGCGCCCAGCAGCAAAACCATCACAAGCAGCATGACCAGCTTAGACCAAGAATGTCTTCTCATAGCGCAGTCCCCCGTTTCTTGATTCTACCACCAGTATACTGACTTTTAAAAAAATGTCAAGAGAACTGCGCCCAAATCACCATGCAATAGACAGCAAAAAGCCGCAACCGAATGGTTGCGGCTTTTTGTGTTGGCATTGACCTATCTTCCCGGTCCGTCTCCAGACAAGTATTGTCGGCACTGGTGAGCTTAACTTCCGTGTTCGGAATGGGAACGGGTGGACCCTCACCGTTAAAAACACCAACTATGAACCCTCGTGGCACACCACAAGGGTGGTACACCATCAGGGACTCGAACCCTGGACACCCTGATTAAGAGTCAGGTGCTCTACCAGCTGAGCTAAAGGTGCATGTTCTTTCGCTCATTGCGCTTATCTTTCTGTCTGCTCCTCCTGCTCGCACTACGTGCTCAATCGCGGGCTAAGTGCCGCTCCGCGGTTGCCCGCGATACAACGCCTGCGGGCGTTAGTACCAGCTGAGTGAAAGGTGCATGTCTTCAAATCGAACCTTCAAAACCGAACAATGTAACTTCAAAGCTCCTCTCAAGGCCTTGCCTGCTTCATTCGTAGGTCAAGCCCTCGGACTATTAGTACCGATCAGCTCCACACATTACTGCGCTTCCACCTTCGGCCTATCAACCAGATCGTCTTTCTGGGTCCTTACTCCTTGAAGGATGAGAGATCTCATCTTAGGGGGAGTTTCACGCTTAGATGCTTTCAGCGTTTATCTCGTCCGTACATAGCTACCCAGCTATGCCCTTGGCAGGACAACTGGTGCACCAGAGGTACGTCCATCCCGGTCCTCTCGTACTAAGGACAGCTCCCTTCAAATCTCTTACGCCCGCAACAGATAGGGACCGAACTGTCTCACGACGTTCTGAACCCAGCTCGCG
>OLVW01000818.1_pt1 | contig 29262 bp, 23 predicted proteins | sample 1673301 | NCBI WGS metagenome assembly OLVW01 (sample SAMEA3178941, study PRJEB25190) | human gut metagenome
GAGTGTTCTTGGCCTGACCGACCAACTCATCGGCTTCCCGCTTGGCCGCCACACGACGCTCTTCGAGGTGCTGCAGCAGTTCGTTGACCTTCTTCGTGGCCTCATCCTGCTGAGCGGCGATGTCGTGACGGATCTGCTCGACCTCGGCGTTGACCTGGCTCATCGTGCTGGTGCGCTTGACCTCGGCCTCATCAGTGATTTCCTGACCCTTGGTTTTGGCCGCATCAATGATTTCGCTGGCCTTGCGCTGGGCTTCGGTCATCATCTTGGACACTTGCTCGCGCACGTCGGCGAGCTTCTTGTTGGCCTCGGCGAGCGCCGCCTCAATCTGATCGTTGGAATCAGACTTAAGCTTGGTGATCTCCTCATTGGCGCTTTTGCGCATTGCGGCAACCTGCTGGGTCGCCTCCGCCTTCATGTCGGCGATTTCGCGCTCTTGAGTGGAGCGTTCGGAAGCCATCTTCTTAGTGTGCTCTTCGCGCGCGTTGCTGAGCTCAAGCTCGACGGTCTGACGCTGTTCGGTGATGGTCTTGGCAGTTTCGGAGCGCAGTTGTGCGGCATCCTCGTTGGCGGAGGTGGTCACTGATTCGGCTTGATTGCTGGCGTTCGTCAGAATCGAGGCGGCCTTGGCATTGGCGTCGTCAACAATATGCTGGGCATCCAGCTTGGCGTTGTTGATCAGTGTTTCGGCCTGAGCCTGAGCCGTGGTACGGATGGAGGACGCGTCCTGCTTGGCGCGTTCCAGCAGTTCGGTACTCGTCTGTTCGGCGGAGGCAAGCATCTGCTGGGCGTTCGCTCCCAAGGAAGCGAAGCTGTTGCCTTCCGGCTTCTTGTTCTTCTCTTCCTGAAGTTGGGCCTGCAGTTGCAGAATACGGTCGTCATCCGCCGCAATCTGCTCACGCATGCTGGCCAACGTCTGCTGCGCACGCTTCATACTCTCCTGAGTAGCGTCGAAGGCAGCATCAACCTTCTCCTTGTCATATCCTCGCAGCACCACCGGGAAACGATCCACCATCGCTGTTTATTCCTTTCGCACACGCATAAAGCTCTTGGCACATCCTTGAAGCACTGTAGCGCATCGCACTAGCGCTGAGCGTTGAGCGACGCGCAATCGTTACAATGCGTGCGAACCATGTTCTATTCCGGCGTGGCGCACAGCGTGCTAGGCGATGAGGATGTCGGAGCTGGAGGGCTTGAGATAGTAGCGCACGGCTTCGCGCACCACATCACGGCCAGCGGCGATCTGCTGGTCGAGTGGTAGACCATGCTGGCTGGAATGCGCCGGAACGACCGGAGGGAAGCTGACGAATCCGCCCAGCACCTGCTCCTGGGTGGCGGTCCAGTTGAGCAAGTTGTAGAACAGCGAATTACATACGAACGTACCTGCGTCCGAACTCAAGGTGGCCGGAATCGAATCGTCCGTGAAATCATTCAGGATCGAGCGCAACGGCAGGCGGGTCCAATAGGCGGCCGGGCCATTGGGATCGATGGGTTCGCGGCGTGGGATCACGTTGTCCGCGTCTGGCTTGATCGCGTCCATCAGGTTGGTGGCGCATCGTTCAAGCATCACGCCTCGGGCTGCGTGCTTGAGCCCGGTGGCGATGACGATATTGGGCTTGGTGGCCTCAATCGTCTCTTTCAGCGTGGGCCAGGCTTTGGCGAAGCTCACCGGGATGCTGACAGCATGAACGGTGACGGCGACCTGCTCCAACGGATCGTCCGGAGCAGAGGAGACGCCCAGTCCCTGCTCGGCGATGGCCTTGGGCACTTCGACGGCGGGATTGACCTCCACGCCGTCATAGTGGTCGAAGCCGGAGATCACAACATTGAGTTCACGCATAATGCCAGTCTAGCGATGCATCTGGCCGGCCGCTTGGGCCAGCAGGGCGTGCATGCGGGCGCGGGCCTCTTCCTTGGGATCACGACCGAGAATCTCCTCGGCGATACGCTCAGCTGTGGGAATATCTTCCAGCGTGGTGATCTTCAGGTTGGTTTCCGCACCGGAGACAATGGCGACGGGTTCATCAGGCAGATAATCGACCACTACGCGCGTGTCGTCGGTGGGATGGAAGTCCGGGTCGGCGGCAGCCAAATCGTAAGCGTGACGAATCGTCGCGAAGCGGAAGGATTGCGGGGTCTGCGCGCGGAAGGTGTTCGGGCGGTCCGGCACCGACTTGACCACTTTCAAATCGCCCAGATCCTCGGTCAACAGCACGGTGTCGGTTGAGGCGTAGGCCACGGTCGCGGCCGTGAACTGGTCGAGCGCATCAATCGAACCGTCGATGGCGGACTGTTCCACGAACGGACGGACGGCGTCATGGATCAGAATCTTGGCATCGTCCGGAATGCCAGCCGTAGCCAGCATGTCGAGCGCGGCGGCGGTACTGTCCACACGTTCGTCACCACCGTCAATGATGACGCGGACTTTGGTGTAGCCCATCTCGCCAACCAACGTTTCCACTTCACCGCGCACCTTGGGATTGACCACCACCACGATGTCGCTGACGCGATCGCAATGTTCAAAGGCATCAATGCTCCAGCACACGATGGGCTTGCCGCCCACGGAGACAAGCTGCTTGGGATTATCGGGGTCGAAGCGCGTACCGAAGCCGGCGGCCAGCACCACGGCCACCACCGGCACGGTTTGCGCCGGTTTGGCACCCTGAGCGGGGGCCGGTTGGACGGTAGGCGTCTCGACGGGGGTATCGAAATCTCTCTCAGTCATAGGCACCACCGTAAGGTGAGGGCTGGCCGTCCGTGAACTGCATCACATCTTCTCCACGGAATGTGCTCGCATTCTCCGTTTAGTCACGCACGATGAGGGCGAGGAGGCGGCCTTCGTGTGTTTTGTTGGCGAGCGCGGCGCGGCGGTGCGAGTACCACAGTGGGTTTTCGAGCGTGCACATGCTGTGGCTGATGTTGTCGATGCGCTCCGCGAGCTCGGCCGGGCCTTCGCCGTCCGTACGGCACAGTTCGGCGAGTTCCGGGTCTTCCTCAAGGTACTGGGTGACGGCGTGCACGCGCGGCATCGAATCGACCACCTGATGTACACCGGCGAAGGCGAGGTCGATCATCGCGGCTTCGGCGATGTCGATGCCGGCACCGCCGAAACGGGTCTTCGTCTTGGTCAGCGGGAAGCGCTTGATGAACTGGTCGGCGATCTCGTCGCCCACTTCATAGCAGTCGCCGCAGATGCGCGGGCCGAGTGTGGCCACGATGTTCGCCGGGTCGGCACCCTTGCTCTTCATCAGGTCCACCGTGGCGCCGATCACGCCGCGCTCCAGACCACGACGGCCGCAGTGGGCCGCACCGATGATACCGGTGACCGGGTCGCCCAGCAGCACCGGCAGACAGTCGGCTGCGAACATGCCTAGGGCGATGCCGGATTGTGCGGTGACCTGGCCGTCCGCCTCGATGACGTGCGGAGTGTCAGTCTCACCATGTGTGCCGGACACGTCGAAGCCGAAGGGGGTGTTGATGACGAACGAGTCGTCCACGTCCACAGCCACGCCGGAATGTACTTGGGAGACCAGCGATAGGCGGGCTTGCACCGCTTCGGCGAGTGCGATGCGGTTCGACAGCACGGCCTCAGGTTCGTCGCCGGACTTGCCGCCGAGGTTCAGGTTGCCGTAATCGCCGGCGCTCAGGCCGCCCAGTCGCGTGGTGTACACCACCTTGATGCCGGGGGCCAGTGCGATGGGGATGGTCACCGGAATAGGGCGACCGGCTTTATCGGTAGAGCTGATGCTGTTGGAATCGAGGATTTCTTCGCTGTATTCAGGCATAAGGCATTCTTTCTTGGGTGCGGGCGGTGTTCATGATTTTCATGACCACCCCCCCAGTCAGCGGGGGGGCGGAGTGGTAGGTTATTCGGCTTTGAGGGTGGGCTTTTTGGTGCGCGAGCGGATGGCGGCGTTGACGGGCACCTGGTGCGGGCAGGGCATCGAGAACACGTGCGCCGGATTATTGATGGCGGGTACTGGCGCGCCATCGGCGTCGCGCAGGCCGGTTTCAGGCACGGTAAAGACCAATGGTCTCTCGCCAGGCAGCAGGAATTCGACCTGTTGACCGGGCTCAATCTTGTTACGGCTCATCAGCGTGACACGTCCGTCTTCGTCCGCGCTCCAGCTCAGCACTTCGCCCACTACCAGCCATGAGCGGAAGTAGGCGGAGCGGTCGGTGTTCTGTGTGACCTTGTGCTCCGGGTAATAGAAGCCGGTGGAGTAGTCGCGGTGGGCCACCTTGTCGGTTTCCTCGAGCAGCCATTCGGGCAGTTCGACGTGTGGGGCCGGGCGAACGGCCGCATGTTTCCAATCGGTCTCAATCTGTTCGACCGCGGTGTTGGACTTGCGGCGCGTGGAACGGGCGTGAGAGCTCATGCCGTCGGGTTCGACGGCGGTGCCGGCCGGCGTACCAGAGGCAGTTGAGTCGACGGCATCAGCAACCGTCACGCGGTCACGTTCTGCGGCAACCGAGCCGGTGACCGAATCGGCAACCGCAGTATCAGAGCCACGGTCATATCCCTCATCGGCCACACCGGCGAACGCGGCATCAGCATTGCGCATCACTTGATCTTCGGTTCCTTGGCCAAAATCGGGGTCGCCCGGGCGAATCACACGGTCATGGAAAGGCTTCAAAACATTGCCATCAGCGTCTTCAAAACCGCGTTGAATCATGTATTCATTAACCGCGGTTTTGTAGGCGTTGGTCATGGCGGCGATATAGTAGGCGCTTTTCGCGCGGCCTTCGATTTTGAGGCTGGTGGCACCGGAGTCAATCAAATCATCCAAGTGTCCCAGCATATTCATGTCCTGCGAATTGAACAGATAGGCGCCGTTCTCGGTCTGCTCGATCGGGAAGTACTGGCCGGGGCGCTTCTCTTCCACGATCGAATACTTCCAGCGGCATGGCTGGGCGCATTCGCCGTGATTGCCATCGCGGCCGGTCAGATAGTTGGAGAACAGGCAGCGGCCGGAGAAGGCCATGCACATAGCACCGTGGACGAAGCATTCGATGTCGAGGTCATCGGGAATGTTGGCGCGAATATCACGCACGGCCTGCAAGTCCATCTCGCGGGCCAACACCACACGGCGAGCACCAAGCTCGTAGAAGGCGTTCGCAGCCTGATAATTAGTCACGCCGGCCTGGGTGGAGACGTGCAGTTCCAGATTCGGAGCCACCTGACGGGCCATCATCATCACGCCAATATCGGAGACGATCAGCGCGTCCACGCCGGTGTCTTTGAGCTGGCCGACGTACTCGCGCATGGCTTCGATCTCGTTGTTGCGCGGCAGCACGTTGCAGGTCACGTACACGCGAGCGCCGCGTTCATGGGCGTAGCGCGATCCTTCCTCGAAATCCTCAAGGCTAAGGTTTTTGGGGGCCGATCGCATGCCGAAGGCTTTGCCGCCGCAGTAGACGGCGTCGGCACCATAATCGACCGCGGTTTTCAGGCCCCTCAGGTTGCCGGCCGGGGACAACACTTCGGGCTTTTTGCGGGTGGGGAGGTTCATCGTCGTATTCATCACCGCAATAGTGTAGTGGTGGCCGTGTAATGCGGGAGGGGCTACCGTTAGGCTGGATGACATGAAGATCGATATCGTGAGCGTGTTCCCCGAATACTTTGAGGTGATGAACCTCAGCCTGATGGGCAAAGCCCAGGCCAAGGGATTGTTGGAGATCAAGGCGCACAACCTGCGCGACTGGACCCACGATGTGCATCATTCGGTGGATGATACGCCAGTCGGCGGCGGGGCCGGCATGGTGATGAAGCCCGAAGTGTGGAGCGAATGTCTGGACGAACTGCTGGGATTCTCGCAGCCGTCCGGCTCCCCCGCCCCATCCGGCGCACCGGTGCTCATCTTCCCGAACCCATCGGCCCCGTTGTTCACCCAGCGCGACGCCACCGAGCTCAGCCATGCCGACCATCTGCTGTTCGGTTGCGGCCGGTATGAGGGCTACGATGCGCGCATCCCGGACTACTACCGCGCCCAGGGCGTCGACGTACGCGAATATTCGATCGGCGACTATGTGCTGAACGGCGGCGAAGTGGCGGTGTCGGTGATGCTTGAGGCCATCACCCGCCTGATGCCCGGATTCATGGGCAACCCAGATTCGATTGTTGAGGAATCCTACACCGGCGAGGGCGCACTGCTTGAACATCGCCAGTACACCAAACCGGCCGTATGGCGTGGTATTGCGGTGCCGGATGTGCTGTTGTCCGGCGACCACGGCAAGGTGGACCGTTTTCGCCGCGACGAAGCGCTGGCCCGCACCGCCGAGATTCGGCCGGACCTTATCGCGGCACTGGATTGCAAGGCGCTGGATAAGGCCGACCGCAAGACCTTGATGGCCTTGGGCTGGGAGGTCTCCGCCGCCCATCCGCGCCGGCTCGCCGATTAATTCACCACACGGGGGGAGATTCACTACGCGGCGGAATCGTCGGAACGCTCTATATCCGAGTCGTCATCCGCGGATTCGATGTAGAAGACGGCGGTTTCGCCGTAGTTGCGGCTTTCGGTGATTTGCCAGCCTCCGGGGGCAGTGGGATCATCCGAGCGTACCGAGCGTTCGAGCATGATCACCGTGTTCTCGTTGGTGGCGCTGCCCGCCGCCAGATCGGACAGTAGCTGATTGCATTCAGCGGTCTCATAGGCATAGGGCGGGTCGATGAATATCACGTCGAATGGTTCGCCGAAGCCGCCAGCCACTTGCTCGGCTTTTTTGACCAGCACACGAGCCTTGAGCGAAGCATCCCACGAACGATTCTTCTGTAGCTGCGCCAAGGTCTTGGTAATCAGCGCCGCCGCAGGCCGGGAACTTTCCACGGCCACGAGTTCTCGCGCGCCACGGCTCAGCGCTTCGATGCCCAACGCACCAGTACCGGCGAACAGGTCCAGTACACGGGCATCATCCAGCACTCCCCATGAGTCGAGGTGCGAGAAAATCGCCTCTTTGGTGCGATCCGTGGTAGGCCGGGTACCCGTTTTCGGCGTAGCAAGCGCCACACCCTTGAATCGTCCAGAAATTACACGCATAGCTTTCACTGTACAGGTTCATCTGCGCATACCAATCATGAACAACAATGGGGTGCTCGAAGCGCACCAATGATATATGCACTTCGAGTACCTCATGTACGAATGGTCTTGCCTCCACTGAAGCACATTCGAGGGCTTCCCGACCGTGATTTCCTCACGATCGGCATACGGAAAAACTATATCGTGCGATTACGGGGGCGCAGCCCTAGCCTCAGCTGGAGGTGCCTCAGCTGGAGGTCAGGAAGGTTTCGTTGCCTCGGGTGAAGTCGAGGACGGCACCGGCGAGTTGGACCTCACCTGCCAGTTCGGAGTCGGCGGCCAGAAGCTGCCCGGCACGGGTGCGGGCGTCGGCGATCATGTCGGCGTCCTTGACCACGCGCAGGAGCTTCAGGCTGGACTTGCCGCCGGATTGGGCGTCGCCGAGCACATCGCCGGCACCGCGGAATTCCAAGTCGGCTTGGGCGATTTCGGCACCGTCGAGCGAGTGGTGAATCACTTCGAGCCGTTGCTCGGCCGGGGAGCCGGGTTCCGCACGGGAAATAAGGAACGCCCACGAGTTGGTGCCGCCACGCCCCACGCGGCCGCGCAGCTGATGCAGCTGAGAGAGGCCGTATCGGTCGGCATCAAAGATGACGATGCAGCTGGCCTGCTTGACGTCCACGCCGACTTCGATCACCGTGGTGGACACCAGGATCGGAGTCTCGCCGCCGGCAAAATCGGCCATGACCTGGGTTTTGACGTCATCCTTGTCGCGGCCGGTCAGAGTCGCAAACCGAATGCCTTGGAACTGTGGAAGTTTCTGCAACCGGTCGGCGATTTCGGCCACCGCATGCAATGGCGGGCGAGCCACGGTTTCGCCATTTTCGTCGAAGGTTTCGTAGGGGTCGTCGATGCCGATGGCATCGGCCGCCGCGCGCGTCGCACGGCCGCCCGCAGCTGTGCGGGCACTGGAACCAGATGCTGCGGCGCGTCCGCGGGCAGAACCGGCTGCTGCCGAAACGCCGGAACCGCCTTCGTTCTCCTCATCATCCGCATCAATGCGCGGGCACACGATATAGGCCCGCTCCCCCGCGTCGACTCGCGCGCGAATGTGCGCGAACATACGCCCCATGGTGGCGGCGTCGGCCTCATTGACCACCACGGTACGAATCGGTTTGCGGCCGCCAGGCAATTCGGTGAGCCAGGAAATATCGAGATCGCCAAACCAAGTCATGGCGGCGGTGCGCGGGATGGGCGTGGCGGTCATCACCAGTAGATGCGGCGTGGTGCCGTCATCGGTTTTGGCGTTGAGGCTTTCGCGCTGTTCCACACCGAACCGGTGTTGCTCGTCGATCACCACCAAGGCCAAGTGCGGGGCTTGGAAGGTCTTGGAAAACGCCGCGTGCGTGGCCACGATAATGCCCGGCTCACCACTGGCGGCCGCAGCGAGCGCCTTACGCCGGGCGGCAAGCTTCATACCACCGGTCAGCAGGGTGACGGGAATTTCCGCAGTCACCTTGGAAGAAGAGACCGTCGAAGCACCGGACGCGCCCATCGCGCCCTCAACGTCGGCCGCGGCATCGGTCTCCTTGGCACCCGGCTGTGCAAGGGTCAACCCCGACACCATCTTGCTGATGGTCTCGTAATGCTGTTCGGCAAGCACCTGAGTGGGAGCCACCAGCACCGCCTGATAGCCGGCGCCGACCGCCTGCAGCATGGCCGCGAGCGCCACTACGGTTTTGCCGGAGCCGACTTCGCCCTGCAACAGACGCTGCATGGGCCAGTCACGTTCAAGATCGGACGCGATGTCGTCCACCACCTGACTCTGCCCGGCTGTCAGTGTGAACGGCAACGATGCGATGAAGCGGTCGCGCAAATTGGGCAAATTGGGCAGATCAGGCAGATCGGTCGCAGAACCGCGCTCCGATGCTTCTGGTTGCGTACTTGGCTCCGCAACCGCTTCGCCCACCGACGCTCGAGCTGTTTCCAGCGCCTCGTTCAGCGGGCAAGGATGCGCCGATGACTTGTGCGCGTGCTGTCGAGACTTCAGCAGCGAGGTCTGCGAAACGAAAGCCTCCTCATAGCGCAGGGTTTCGATGGCCTCCTTGAACCGGGCCGTGGAGGCCGGATCATGAATGGCCAGGAACGCCTCAGCCCGATGCATGAGGTTCTTGGCCTTGCGCACCGATTCGGGCAGCACATCTGGGATGGATTGGGAGAGCGCCTCAGCACCGGATTCGGCGGTCGTGCCGGACTTCTCTTCCCCGTTTTGGACGGCGATGGTGTCAGTCGCGGGAGCCACAATGCCGGCTGCCCCAGCGCCAGCGAGTTGCCCGTCAGGCGTGGATGACGTGCGGGCCCCCATCATCCACAGCAATCCCAGAATCGTCTCATGAATATGTTCGGACGAGATACGCGAACTGGCGTGATATACCGGGCGGGGCCGGCAGACGCGGGTAAGCGCCTCTTGCACGGTATCGGCGTCGTATTTCAACGCGGCCCCGGAAGGGGCAGTCGCGGCCGGCGGATACGCGGACTGCGCACTGGCATACGGATCGGCACTTCCCGCAAACGCACCATTGCCGGATGCCGCGCCCCGAGCGTAACCCTCAAGCCCCGCTCCTGCTCCGGCCGGCACGGGCGCGACAGTGAGGATTTCGGGATGGGTGAACTGCAGCTGACCCATGTATTCGCCGGGCATACCGGAGACCACCACAGACGTGCCGGCGCGCAGTCGCACGCTGACCCAATCCACATACGATTTACGATACGAGAAGAACGTGAGCCGGGCCGTACTGCCGGGTACGCGACGAGACCGGGCGAAGTCGGCGTCATCGACCGTCGCTTCGAGTCGGTAGCCGCGGCGAGCGTTCATCGGCACCACGCGCATATCTCGTATCACGGCGGCAAATGCCATCTGCTGGCCGGGTGCGGCCTCGCGGATGGCGCGAAGCGGCACCGGTTCGGTGACGCGGAAAGGATAGTAGGTCAGGGCGTCGCCGACAGTGACGATTCCCAGCGATTTGAGCGCGGACACGCGACGCTTGTTGGTGACCAGCGAAGCGAGAGTGGTGCCCATAGTGATGCTCATATTGGCCTATTCTATTCGCACGGCCTCTTTAGGCCGCAGAAACAACAAAACCCGCTGAGCCGAAGCTCAAACGGGTTTTGCTCCACGTTAGTACGCGATTCACGCGGCCACGCGCTGAACCTTGCCGGCCTTGAGGCACTTGACGCACACGCGCAGACGAGTGTTCTCGCCATCAATCGTGGTGCGCACAGACTGCAGGTTCGGGCGGAAGCTACGCTTGGTACGACGGTGCGAATGGGAAACGGTGAAACCGGTCTGCGGTCCCTTGCCGCACACTGCGCAACGAGCTGCCATGATGGACTCCCTTAACCTTGATGTGTCAAGTCTTTCACGCATTCGACCGCCGGTTTCACCCGACATGCCGAACACACAACTTCACAAATATATAGCCCAATACCGACAACCGCAACTCTTGCGTGTATCATGGGCGAACCTCGGCGGTTCACGCGCGGTTCGAGCGTAACTTGCGAGTGGGCCATCAGCGGTTCGCGAGCGGTTCGGCATTGGTTCGCCAGCGGTCCGCAAGTAGTTCGCCAGCAGTTCGCCAGCGGCGAATTACGCTGCAAATCGTAGCGTTTACCCGATAAAACACGCCGGCCTGCCTATTCCGCATCCAGCAAACTCTCATATAATCTCGGTATAAGAGACGGCAAGGGACGAAGGGGGCCTCGTGCAACTTACGACGAAGGAGGCTGTCATGTTGAATCTCAGGCGAGGTATCGGCACTCACGAGCCCAGCGTGATTTCACTGGGTCAAGTCTGGGTGGACATCATGCTCAATGTGGACGAGGTGCCGGCACAGGGCGGATTCGCCGTGGCCGATCATCCGAAGCCCTCCATTGGCGGCAGCTATCGCGTGCTGCAGGCGGCCAGCCGCATGGGCGTGCCGACCGAGCACGCCGGCATTCTGGGCAACGGCCTGTGGGCGCATTTCATCCGCCAGTCATTCCAAGACAACGGCATTACGCATATCGGCCAGGATCGTCTTGATGAGGATTCCGGCTTCCGCGTGGTGCTGAGCTCCGGCGCGCCGAAGAAGACGTTCATCGCTTCCTATGGCGCCGAGGCTCATGGCGACTCGGACACGTTCGACACGCTGGAGCCGCAGCCCAAAGACGTGGTGCACATCAGCGGCAACACACTGATGGACCACACGGCCACCGGCGTGGACGGATTCCTGCTCAAGGCCGGTACCGACCCGGCTGCACGCGACTACACGCTGGTGATCAACCCCACCAATACGTTGCGTTTGGTCAACGACCATATGCTTGAGGACCTGGTGCTCGCACGCCCGGTCTGGTCCTGCAACCGTCAGGAGGCCATGACGCTGGCCGAGCGACTTGGTGCGCCAATCGACGACAGCAAAGTCACCATTGGCGGCGGACTTGACGACTTCATGCACCAGTTGTGCGACGGCTTGGGCGCTACACTGCGCGCGCCGCTGGTGGTGCGTGTCGGCGCCCGCGGCGCTTGGATTCGTGAGCCAGGTGGCGAGACGATTCATATCGAGGGATACCCGACCAAGGCCGTACACACCCGTTCGGCGGGCGGTTGCCACACCGGCGTGATGTGCGCGATGCTGGCAAAGGGCCATAGTCTGGCCGAATCGGTAAAGATCGCCAACGCGGCGGCATCCATCGCCATCCAGCACAGCCTCAACGGCGTGCCGCAATGCCCCGATTACGACGAGGCCATCGCGCTGATCGGCGAATAGTCGACTATAGGTAGCTCCCCCCAGTCCGCTTCGCGGCCAGCTCCCCTCAGCGAGGGGAGCTATTTTTGCTCTGGCTCCCCTTAGAAAGAGGCCCGGCATTATTCATCCGCCGTTCAACCGGAATGGCTCCCCTACCCTAGTCCGCGCTTCTACGATAGATTGAGTTGAATACTGTCGAGGAGTGTATATGACTGATCCCACGAATGTCCACGAACCGGTGCCGCAAAGCGCCAAACTGACCGCCCGCGAGAAGAAGTGGATCATCTACGACGTCGGCAACTCGGCATTCGTGCTGCTGTCCACCGCCGTCATCCCCATTTACGCCAAATCGCTGATGCCGGCGGACGGCAACATCGTGTCCGCCTGGGGCTACGCGCAAACCATTGCTTCCTTGGTCATCGCGCTGCTCATGCCGTTGCTCGGCTCCATCGCCGACGTGCAAGGCATGAAAATCAAGTTCTTCCTTGGCTTCTTCGGCACTGGCGTGGTCACCTGCTGCGCAATGGCCCTGCCCCTGACCTGGCTACCGTTCCTAGTCGTCTACATTCTGGCGACCATCGGCCTCAACGGCTCGCTAACGTTCTACGATTCGATGCTCATCGACGCCACCTCGAACGAGCGCATGGACAAGGTCTCCTCGCATGGCTACGGCTGGGGCTACATCGGCTCCACCGTGCCGTTCATCTTCTGCATCGCGCTGATCTTCGGCGGCCCGTCGCTCTTCGACTGGTCCACGGTGGCTTGCACGCGCGCCTCGTTCATCATCACCGCCATCTGGTGGGTGGCATTCACCATCCCGCTGCTTACCAGCTACCGCCAAGTGCACTATCGCGCCACCCGTGACCAGCTGGGCTCGGCCGTGCGCGGCACGTTCAGCGAACTGGCGGGCACGTTCGGCAAAATCGTGAAGAACAAGCCGTTGTGGATGTTCATGATCGCGTTCTTCTTCTACATCGATGCCGTGAACACGGTGATTTCGATGAGTACCTCCTACGGTGCCGAGCTTGGCATCGACTCCACCCAGCTGGTGGTGGCACTGCTCGTCACGCAGTTCGTGGCCTTCCCCTGCGCGATTCTCTACGGTCGTTTGGCCGGCCGGTTCGGCTGCAAAGTGATGATCACGGCGGCGGTCGTGGCATACATGTGCATCGTGTTCTTCGCCGCGTTCTTCCTGAAGTCGGCCGTGGAGTTCTGGATTCTGGCGATTCTGGTCGGCATGTTCCAGGGCGGCATCCAGGCGCTCTCCCGCTCGTACTACGGCAAGATCATCCCCAAGGATCACGCCAACGAGTACTACGGCTTCTACGATATCTTCGGCAAGACCGCCTCGATCATCGGCACCTTCCTGGTGGCCACCACCACGTCCCTGACCGGCAACGCCTCGCTCGGCGTGCTCTCCATCGCCGTCCTGCTCGTCGCGGCACTCGTCTTCCTGCTCCTGCAAAAGGACCCGACGCGGGAGTGATTTGCCGGCCCTCGGCAACTCTGTGCCGAGGGCGACATCTCGCAGCATAGAAATCCTCGACATAGGGATGCCGCCGTTTGAAGTCGGTATGTGACATGCCGCCCGGAATCAGCATCGCCAGCCCGATAATCACGCCCACGCAGATGCCCAGGAATGTCAGAAAATCGTTGAGTGGCGTCACGCCGAGAATGGAATTATCGGAATCGAACAGGTTGCCGATGCCGGCTCCCGCGATAATCGCCGCGACACCGCCGGCAATCAGTAGCGCGAATCGGCAGCGGTGTTCATCGTAGCCGGTCAGATCCTGCGGTAAGGCAGCCACATTAGCCAGCGTGCCGGGACGTGATGAACTGGTTCCGTGCAACATTTCGCCGGGCAATGCATTTGCGGAGCTCGGGCCATTGATGCCGTCACCGCCGGACCGCGCTGATTCACCGATGTTCCCATCAGCATCCTTCATATACGCGGGTTCCCCGGCTCCCTCCCCGGTTACGGTTCTGGCAGCCGAGCCATGGTCGCCCTCCGCTGCGCCGCGCGCGGCCGCACCCACGTTCACGCTCGCACTCACATCGCCAAGTACCAGGTCATCAAGCGTGCAACCGAACAGGTCGCAGATCATAAGCAGCTTGTCCATCTCGGGATAGGCCTTCTCGGATTCCCATTTGGAGATGGCCTGGCGCGAGACGCCGAGCAACATGGCCAGCTGTTCCTGGGGCATGTTGCGTTGTGCGCGCAGGTATTGCAGGTTGGCGCGGAAGCTCATCGGAGTGTCCCTTCATAGGTAATGCTCATCATGACATATTCGGCCGATGCCCTCACTATGCCACGGCAAACCAGTTCCGCGCCACCATCTTCAGGTTGCATATTCGCGCGCAACCACAGGTTGCATCGGCGGAATCCCGCCATTCTGCCGGCTCCGCGGCATTCTAGCCCGCACCCCGATTGGACCGGCATAATCGGAATACATCGATTATGAAAAAACGCTCGCGGCCACATGGCCAACGAGCGTGAATCTCGGGTGGGCGATGTAGGAATCGAACCTACGACCCCTTCGGTGTGAACGAAGTGCGCTAGCCGCTGCGCCAATCGCCCGAGCCTGTGATGAAAAAACCGGCAACATTCTGCCGGCGATTCATCGAGTGGGCGATACAAGATTCGAACTTGTGACCCCTTCCGTGTCAGGGAAGTGCGCTACCACTGCGCCAACCGCCCGGGTCATCATCCGGTCGAATCAATCAGCATGAATCAACCATCCGAGAGCGGACAACGGGACTCGAACCCGCGGTCTCAACCTTGGCAAGGTTGCGCTTTACCAACTAAGCTATGTCCGCATGTGTTACCTTCACAGGCAACAGGTGACAAAGATACGCCAATCTCAGGAAAAAGCCAAGCCCCCGCGTGTCCCACCGGTTTTCCAACGATTATCGAGCGCCGAAGTGAAGTTCCCGAACTACGCCGACGTGCCGTCCTTCATGGAATCAGGCACGGTATGGGCTTCATCCCTCAACGCGCGATAATGGCGGTATGACGCAACGACAACTGATGCGGGCCACAGTCGAAACGCCCATCGGCCGGATGATGATGGCCTCCGACGGCGAGGGACTTACCGAACTCTGTCTTGAAGACTGGTGGTGGGCCACCGATCACCAAGCCGTTCTCGATTCGAATCGCGAATCCGATAGTGAACCCGACGTATTCCGTATAACCCGCGAATGGCTGACCGCCTATTTCGCCGGCGAACGCCCCGGCTCGGATCAGGTGCCGCCTTTGCATCCCGCCGGCACGCCATTCCAACATGAAGTGTGGAATCTGGTGGCCGAAATCCCCTATGGCATGACGGTAAGTTACGGCGAACTCGCCGCCGAATTGGCCGAACGACGCGGCGGCGGCCGCATGGCCGCGCAGGCGGTCGGAGGCGCAGTGAAGCGCAATCCGGTTACCATCATCGTGCCCTGCCACCGCGTAGTCGGCTCGGGCCGCGCGTTTGGCGGCTACGGCGGCCGACTCGACATCAAGGCCGAGCTGCTTGAACTCGAGGGCGTGGATCTGGCGCGCTTCGATCTGCCGAACCTTTGACGGGCCCAGCGGTCCGCCTCGTCAAAAAGGATTGAGTGGTTAACCCTCCCGCCGGCGGGAGATGGCGCGTAGCGCCGGAGGGTGGTCGGCTGGCTGGCATCGCAACCCTGCTACCCGACAATTTTCGACAAGCCGACGGGAATCCTTCCACGAATTGTTCGCCGTCGGTGCAGTCTTGCTCGATCGCGCCGGCCAAAACCGTACAATCCCTACAATGGAATGCATATGGTTAATTGCTGCGCGCAGCCGCACGGCCGCACGCGATCGCAAGACCACGCAGCCCAAGGGGATATGCAATATCAACGGAAGCAGGAGGTGCGCATGACCGGCATTATCGATTACGCGCACACCGAAACGCGCTCCTTCGCCGACTTGCCGTTCAACGAAATCGACGCCTTGATCATCTCCACGCTCATCTATGAGGATGTGGCCAGTGTCTGTCCGACGTTGATGCTGGATGAGACGCGGTCAGGCTCGTTCGCCGCACGCATTCGCGCTTTCGAACCCAAGCATCCACTGATCTGGCTGAAGGGTATCTGGCATCCCGAGCTTGAATCGGTAAGCCTTGACGAGGCCAACCGCGAGCTGCATCGTTCGCCGGAAACACATGCCGACGACAAGCCGCACGAAGCCCAAATGGTTTCAGTGGTCAACCCGGACCTGACCCACGACCTGTTCCAGGCCGCAGGCGAAAACCCCCGCTACGCCAACGTTCGCCTGGGCGCGGTGGTCGAGCACATCAATCAGGGTGAGCAAACCCAATTCGCCGCCGCCACCTTCCAACTGCCCGACGGCCACAAGCGCCGAAAGCCGACCTACAAAGGCACGTTGGTTATTTCCTTCCGCGGCACCGATGATTCGCTCATCGGATGGAAGGAAGATTTCAATATGGCTTTCCAGTATCCGGTGCCGGCGCAACGTTCAGCCAGCGCCTATCTGGATATGGTGGCGCGACTGTGGGAGGGTCCGATTATTCTGGTCGGCCATTCCAAGGGAGGCAATCTGGCGATTTACGCGGCCATGAACGCCGATCCCAAGGTGCGCAAGCGCATTCAGCATGTCTATTCACTGGATGGCCCCGGTTTCCCGCCGGAGATTGTGACCAGCCCCGCCTACCGCACCATCCAGCCGAAGGTGACGAAAATCGTGCCGAGTTCGTCGATTGTGGGCATGATTTTCGAGACCCCGGAGCCTTGCCGCGTGGTCTCTTCCGATTCGGATGGCATCATGCAGCATTCCGCCTTCACCTGGCTATTGGATGGTGACCAGTTCATCACCGAGCCGGATTTGAGTTCCAGCTCGCAGTTGTTTAACGAGGAGCTGAACCATTGGATCGCCACGCTTACGCCCGAACAGCGCGAGCGTGCGGTGGATGCGCTGTTCACCGTGCTGCACGCCAACGGCGCCACCAGCTTCAGCGAGGTGATGAGCAACTTCCCCGCTTCGATTCCGGCGATGCTTGGCGCGTACGTTGGGCTGACCCCCGCAGACCGGCGTCATTTGGTTGAGGCCCTGGCGATACTGTTCAAGGCGTCCACGGCCAAACGCAAGCCGACGCCCGCCCCGGCTTCCGCACCAAGTTCTGCGACCTCCAAAGCAACAGCCGAGATCCCAGCAGAAACTGCAGCAGGAGCAGATAGCGCAGCTCCGGCCAGAGCCGATACTGATGCCGATGCCGGCACCACAGCTTCGCCATCAGCGGAGGACGCAACTGAAATCGCCGATTAGCTCATAGACATGTCCACAAATAATAGTTATACTGCCCAATAAGTTATTAGACAGCGTGACCATATCACGCTGGTGCATCAGGAGGAAGAGATGCCACGTCCACGCCATGATTCCGAGGTGCTGCCCGCCAAAGAACGCCTCGAGAACGCTTTCTGGGAATTGCTCGCCGACCGCGACTATCGCAAGATCACCGTTACCGACGTGGTGCGTGAGGCTGGCGTGAACCGTAATTCGTTCTACTATCACTTCTCCAGCCTGCCCGAATTGGCCGATTCAGCCATCCTGCATCAGGTCGAATCGATTCCGATCAACCGCACCCCCGATCCGAACGGCAATCCCGAGGAACAATGGCGAGACCGCGTCACCGCCACGCTCTCCGATCCAGAGCAGCGTCAGCGCCTCGACCACCTGGCCCTGTTGGCAGGCCCGCACAGCACGCTTGAACTGACCGAATCGCTGCGCGACTTCTGCCGTCTGCAAATGCTCAGCACATTGCAACGCGACCCCAAGAACCTTGACCTGAAAACCGATCTCATGGTCGAGTTCACCGTGGGCGGCATGCTCGCCGTGCTGCAACGTTGGCCCGAATTGAGCGACACCATCGAAATCAAAGACCTGCTTAAAGAAGATGTGGCCGTGCTGGCCATGGGCATATACCTGGCCATGAGCCAAAAGGACATGCTTAATTACTGGAATCGCATCTTCGTGCACAATGCGCAGGATTCGACCGCCCCCGGCATGCCGGTCGCCGCCACGCATGCCGCGCCATCCACCATCTCATCGTCGAACGGCCCCGCAGGATTCCCCGGGTACACCGCTTGACCGAAAACCAGCGAGTCTGGATTGTTTCCGCCGCACGAACCTCGCGTGAGGTTTCTCACAAGGCGCAATCAGCCTCTCATGCTGGCGTTTCCAACCCACGCACAGGAAGATGGAAGCATGAGCGAAACATCGAACAAGACCCGTCTGGAACATGACTGCATCGGCCAGATGGAGGTGCCGGCGAACGTCTACTGGGGTATTCACACCCAGCGCGCTATCGGCAACTTCCCGGTCTCCGGCATCACCGATAGCCAACATCCCGAGCTGATTCGCGCCTATGCCACGGTCAAGCGCGCCTGCGCCATCGCCAATGAGGAATTAGGCCTGATCGACCCGGCCAAGGCCGAGGCCATTCGCGCCGCCTGCCTAGAAATTGAGGCCGGCAAACTGGCCGATCAGTTCCCGGTCGATGTGATGCAGGGCGGTGCCGGCACCTCGTCGAACATGAACATGAACGAGGTGATCGCCAACCGTGCGTTGGAAATCGCCGGCCGCCAGCGCGGCGATTACACATACATCCATCCGAACGACGACGTCAACAAGTCGCAGTCCACGAACGACACCTACCCGGCCGCCTGCAAACTCGCGCTTATCGACGCGATCGGGCCGCTCGCCGAGTCCACCAAGAAACTCGCCAAGGCCTTCCACGATCTGGCCGACAAACATATCAATGACGTGACGATTGGCCGCACGCAGCTGCAGGACGCCGTACCAATGACCTATGGTCAGGAATTTCATGCGTTTGCCACGCTGTTGAAGTCTGATTTGGCTGCATTCGATCGCGTGGTGCCGCTGCTGGCCCAGCTCAACCTCGGTGCCACCGCCATCGGTACCGGCATTTGCGCGGATCTGCGATTCCGCAAGTCCGCTATCAAGCATCTGGCGCAAATCGGGCTGCCGGTCACCGCCGCGCCCGATCCGGTGGCCGCCATGACGGATATGGGCGCGTACGTGGCCACGTCGGCTGCCATCAAGAGCCTCGCCGTGCACCTGAAGAAGGCCGCCGACGATTTGCGACTGCTCAATTCCGGGCCGCGCTGCGGTTTCAACGATCTCAACGTGCCGGCTCGCCAGGCCGGATCGTCGATCATGCCGGCCAAAGTGAACCCTGTGATCCCCGAATGCGTCAACCAGTGCTGCTTCACGATTTTCGGCATGGACGTGACTGTGAACTGGGCTGTGGCCGAGGGACAGTTGCAGCTGAACGCCTTCGACCCGGTGATGGTGCATGAGCTGCTGACCGGCATGGCGTTGCTGACGCACGCCATGGAGACGTTCCGCGTCAACTGCGTGGAAGGCATCGAAATCAATGCTGACCTGGGGCGTTCATACGCCCAGTCCTCACCGTCGATTTCCGCCGCGCTCAACCACTACATCGGCTACGAGCACGCGGCCGACATCGCCGCCGAAGCCGTACATACCGGCCGTACCGTGCGCGAGGCGGCCGGCGAACGCACCGACCTGCCCGCCGAGCAGTTGGACGAGATTCTCGATCCGATTCGACTGGCCCGCGGCCTCGGCCAGACCTGCCGCGAACGCCAGGAGTAGCGGAATCGACCGTAGGCCGATTCCGCTTTCTGCCACCCCGTCTCCACGACTTCACCAGAAACGACCGATACAGTAGGCGTATGACTGAATATGCAGAAGACATCGCACGCTGGTTTCAGGTGAACGCCGGCAAACTCATCTGGCTGACCATTGTATTGGCCATCGTATTTGTGGCCGACCGCGTCATCAGCCGCGTGTTGCGCAAGATTCTGGACAATTCTCAGATTCCCAGCGCCTCGATTTTCGTGAACCTCACGCGCGTGACCATCTGGGTCACCGGCGCAGCGATGGTACTGCAGCCCGTATTCGGCATCAATCCGACCACACTTATCACCGCCCTTGGTGTTGGAGGTGTGGCGATCTCGCTGGGTCTGAAGGATACAATCGCCAACATCATCGGCGGCTTCGGCCTGATGCTGGGCCGCGTAATCCAACCCGGCGATCTGGTGACCATTCAAGGCGTCACAGGCACCGTGCACGACATCACCTGGCGTCAGACCGTGGTGCGCACCCGTTCCGGAGACATGATGGTCATCCCCAATTCGGTACTCAATACGGCCGCCCTGACCAAGCTCACGCCGGTCAGCGAAGGCATGGCCACGCTTGAGTTCACGGCCAAGGCCTCCGGCGACCCGTCTGCGATCAGTCAGGATATTCTCGACCGCGTAACCAAAGCCACCGCCGACGTGGCGCTGGAGGGTCAGCCGCCATTGGTCAAGTTCACCGGCTTCTCCCCTTACGGCATGACCGGCCAAGTGCTTGTGTTCGCGCGCGAGGGTGTGCTGCCTTCCACCATCAAAGATATGGCGGCGCGAGCCATCGCCGGTTCGGGCACCGAATACCTTGTTGAAGATGGCGGCTCGTCAGGCAATCTGTGATATCTCCCGGCTCGCCTCTCTGGGTCCGGCTATGACAGTCATGCGAACAGCATCCAACCGGTAAGCATCACAGTCAACAGTAGGTACGCGATAACGCCGGGATTGGCATAGGCGGTGCGTATTTTAAGCCCCGCAGGCAACTCCTCTGGCGCAAGATAGAACTCCCAGCTCTTGCGCTTGGTGATAAGCAGTACGATACCGGCAATGCAGAGGCCCAACATCACTGTGCCGTACAACATCATGATGCCCATGTCGCCCATGTTGCCGGCTTCAGCCATACGCATGATTTCGGCCTCGCTGACCGTGCCGTCGAGGATGCGGGGATCGATCTGTTGTATCACCAATGGGGCGAGTACTGACCCGTTCAGGTTGATCAGCATGTGCATAGCCACCGAATACCGCAGTCGGGAGGTGCGCGTGTATACATATCCGAACATCAGTCCTAGGCCAAAGGCGTAGAAGAACTGGAACACGTTCATATGGAATAGCGCGAATGCCAATGCGGAGAATATGATTGCGGTCTTCTCTCCGTACCGGCGCAGGCGGGAGATAATCTCCTTGCGAAAAATCCATTCTTCGCAAACCGGTGCCAACAGGCCTATGAACAATGCGTTCACCCGCCAGTCGCTGCCAAGAATCACGTCGTTGATGCGATTGGTGGCCTGACCATCAGTGGCTCCGGCAGACAATATATTGCCAATCATATTGCCCAAGAACATTACCGGAATGCACATGACGAAAATCTGAATGAACTCCCCCGCCTTCATGGGGTACTGCCGGGTGCGAATAACCGGTACGCGAGTGAAGGCCAACATACTCAGCGGCATGGCCACCACATACAGCGGTCCGGAGGAGGCGAGCAGCACAGCCCAAGCGGGCACATCGGTGCCAAGCAGCGTTCGTAGTGCTTCAGTGGCCAGAATATTCAGTCCGATCCAGAACACCATCATAATGGCGAGCGCCGAGCCGATTGTCGAAAACCGGCGATGGGCCGTGAACCACCAATCGCGTGGAGATTGTTGCGGCTGCTGCGATTGCTGAGGTGCCTGCGGCTGCTGCGCCGGCGGCATTGGTTCGCTCATACTTATCCCCCATAGTTACTGGCCGCAAACGGACCGATCACACGTGCAATACTCTTCAAGAATACGGCACGGCGTTTCGATTGCATTGGGAATGGGGGAGGAAATCATCAATGGGCAAGGAATGATCAACGTCAATCATTCCCAATGCCGAGAAAGTCCCCTACTCTGCAAGATTGCTGTGGGACGGCACGCGATAATCGCCCAAAAATCGCCGCCGTCCCACACACATCATTGCCGATAAGCCATTCGACGATCGTACAGTCACAAAAACAGAACAGAACCGCACGATCATCGCAACGCCATTCAGCAGGCGAGCGCGGCGACCGGACGCGGGGTGACAATCACGTCATCGCCCACCGCCAGACCGGCCGGCAGCTCGCTGGCGGGCAGCTGCACGGTGGCCTTGAGCTGTTCGCCCTTGTTCCAGCGCTGGTATTCGCCGGAGGTGATGACCGTATCCACGCGCACCAAGGAGCCAAGGAAGTGAATGACCTCCACGCGGGCGCGTTCGCCGACGTGCGAATCGCTGCTGCCGGCCAAGGCCAGCGTCAGGTTCTCCGGGCGCACGAGCACGGCCACGGAATCGCCCTTGGCGGAGCCGGCGAGCAGCGGCACGCGCTGGCCGAAGACCACGGCCTCGTCGCCATTGGATGCGCCGGGCAGGCGGTTGGTGAGTCCAATGAACGTGGCCACGTACTCGGTGGCGGGGCGCTGGTACAGGTTCTGCGGGGCGGCGATCTGCTCGATCTTGCCCTTGTTCATCACACCGATGCGGTCGGCCACGGCCAGCGCCTCTTCCTGATCGTGGGTCACGAAGACGGTGGTGGTGCCGGTGGTGAGTTGGATGCGGCGAATCTGGACGCGCACCTTGGCGTCGAGGGCGGAGAGCGGCTCGTCGAGCAGTAGCACGCGCGGCTTGACGGCCAGCGCGCGGGCCAGGGCCACGCGCTGTTGCTGGCCGCCGGACATCTGCTGCGTGTACTTCTTGGCCTGATCGGCAAGTCCCACGAGCTCCAGCTGTTCCATGGCGATCTTGCGGCGTTCTGCCTTGCCCATGCCGCGCACTTCGAGGCCGAATTCCACGTTCTCCAGGGCGGTCATGTGCGGGAAAAGCGAGTAGGCCTGGAACACCATGGCCATCTCGCGCTTGTTGACCGGCACGCCGGTGACGTCTTGGCCGCCGACCATGATGCGGCCGCCCTGGATGTCTTCGAGGCCGGCGAGCGAGCGCAGCGCGGTGGACTTGCCGCAGCCGGAGCCGCCGAGCAGCACGACCATTTCGCCGGGCTTGATGTCCAGGTTGAAGTCGTCGAGCGCGTGAACGGTGGAGCCGGGGTAGATCTTGACGACGTCGCGCATCTGGATGGAGCCGCCGCCGCGCTTGACGCTGTCTTTGAGCAGGGCCTTGGCGGCCTTGGTCACGTCCTTGCCGCGCACGCCTTCGAGGGTGGCGGTGGGATCGTTCTTGAAGGCGTCCTCGGCGGCAGCGGACGTGGTGGCGGGCGCCGAAACAGAAGCCGCGGCATCGGCACCGGCATGGCGACGGGTGAAAATCGAATTGCTGTTCATCAGGTTACTTACCTTCCCTTGACTTGCGCATTGCGTCGGAGATCAGGTCGAGCGCAACGAGGAGCACCGCACCGAAGAGCAGAGCCAGCAGCGACATGGCGGTGGAGATTTGAGAATTGGACTGGCCGAGCTGGTAGAGCGCGACCTGCAGGTTCATACGGCCGAGCAGCGAGGCGACGGTGTATTCGCCCAGCACCACGGCGATGGAGATAAAGGATGCCGAGAGAATCGACTGCCATAGGTTCGGGATGATCACCTTGAAGAACACCTTGGGCCAGGAGGCACCGAGCGAGCGGGATGCCTCGACCAGCGTCTTGACGTCGATGGAGTTAAGCCCCACGGCGATCGCGCGGAAGGCGAACGGCATCACGAGAATCACGTAGGCAAAGCACAGCCAGATTGGGTTGGTGCTCAGCACGTCGGCGGACAGCCAGCGGTAGATCGGGCCCAAACCCACCACCAGCACGATGGCCGGGATGGTCAGCGGCAGCGTGGCCACCCATTCGATCGCGCGCTCCAAAACCTTGGAGCGAATATGCACGATGACCATGGTGGGCACCAGCAGCACCAGCATGATCACCACGGTGACCGCGCTCAGGGCCAGCGAGGTGCCGATGCCCTGCCACAGCACGGTCAGGTCGGCACCCAGCGACTCGCCGTTGCCGGTGAAAATCGCGATCCACGGCGCGGCCGACCAGCGGCCGGACAGCGGGTGACGCAGGGTGAAGATGAGCATGGCCAGCAGCGGCACGAACAGGAACGCCAGGGTGACGAACAGGATCACGAATTTGATGATGCTCTGTTTACGCGCACGAGCGGCGCGCAGCTGCGGCGGCTTGGTTGCGGAAGTTTCGGTCATTGCCAACGTCCGGCCCTCTTTTCCACGGCGTGGCTCAACAGCATGACGATGGCCACGACGATGATCATTGCGAATGCCAGCACCTGGGCAAAGCCCTGCTGGTTGGGGTCCAGTTCGTTGCGCATGGCACCTTGGATCATAAGCGGCACCAGAATCGAACGCTGGGAGAACAGGGCCGCGGCGGTCGCGTATGCGGAGAACGCGGAGGCGAACAGCAGCAGGAACGCGGAGATGAAGCGGGGTGCCAGAATCGGGCAGGCCACGCGCGTCCAGTACTGGAACGTGTTGCCACCGAGGGATTCGCATGCCTCGCGCCACTGTGGACGGATCGAATCGACCGCGGGCAGGAAGATGATGATCATCAGCGGAATCTGGAAGTAGCAGTAGATGGTCACCAGGCCCGGCAACGAACTGAGCCAGTTCGGGTTCACGGTGTAGCCGGCCAGTGTCTTGATAAGCATGGTGCCGATACCGTTGATGCCGATGGTGGCGATGAACGCGAATGCGAGCATCACGCCGCCGAACTGAGCAAGCACGGAGGAGATGGCGGAGACCATACGACGCAGCAGGCCGTTCGGCTTGGCACCAATGACCAGTGCGTAGGAAGCGAGCGCGCCCACCACTGCGCCGATCAGAGAGGATGCTAAAGACACCAGAATCGAGGTGACGAATGCGGCGATGGTGTTGGCCTCGAACATCTTATTGAAGTTCGCGAGCGTGAAGTTGCCGCTGCGATCCTGGAATGCACCGACAATCACGATGACGGTGGGTGCGAGCAGGAAGCAGGCGGTGTAGGCGAAGAACGGGAGCGTGGTGGCGAGCGTGCCCAGCTCCTGGCGGTGCTTGGCCATCGCCGAGGAGAGAGGAGAAGCGGGAGTAGCGGACGGACCCGCAGCCTTGGCGGCAGCAGGTCCGTTCGATGCAATGGGTGCGATTGCGGCGGTCATCGGTCTGTGCCTCAGTTGCCGATCGTCTTGTCCCAGTTGTTCTGGAGCCACTCGGTGATGCGGGTGGAGTCGTCGTTGGTGTAGGAGACCGGCTCGCCTTCGATGGTGATGGCGTCCTTCAGAGTGGCCTGGTCGACGGTGCCGTCTTCCTTCATGGAATCGAGCAGCACCGGGTTGGCGCCGCCCTTGAACCACAGGTTCTGGGCGTCGGCGGTGTACAGGTACTCCTCCCACAGGCGGGCGGCGGCCGGGTGCGGCGCGTCCTTGTTGATGGCCTGGTTGTAGTAGCTGACGACCTGGGCCTTCGGGAAGGTCTTGTACTTCCAGTTCACGCCCTTGTCCTTGAGCTCCTTCTTGTAGGAGGCCTGGTTGTAGGTCCAGTCGAAGACCACGCCGGTCTGGCCGGAGTCGATGGTGCCGTTGGTCACGTCGACGGTGGTCAGGTTGCCGGCTTCCTTGAGCTTCTTGAAGTAGTCAAGGCCGGGCTGCAGGTTGTTGATGTCGCCACCGGCGAGCTGGTTGGCCATCAGGTAGCCGTTGAAGGCGGCGCCAGCCTCGGCGGGCTTGCCGTTGAGGGCCACGGTGCCGGCGAACTTCGGGTCGAGCAGGTCGTCCAGGGAGCTGATGTCGCCGTACTTGTCGGCGTTCCAGCCCACGGACATGATGCCGGTGTAGTCGGCGTAGTAGGCGCCGTCGGCGTCCTTGGCGGTGTCCGGGATCTTGTCCCAGGCCTGCACCTTGTACGGGGCGAAGTAGTCGGTGGAGGTGGCGGCGATGGCCTGGCCGACATCGAAGACGTCGGGGGCGGCGTCGGTGCCCTTGTTGGTCTTGGCGGCGTCGAGCTCTTCCTTGGATGAGGCGTTCGGGTTGAGCTCGGTGACCTTGATCTCCGGGTACTTCTTCTTGAAGCTCTCGATGACCTCGCCGTAGTTGGACCAGTCGTGCGGAAGGGCGATGACGTTCAGCGCGCCCTCTTCCTTGGCGGCCTTCTCGAGGTCTTCCATGGTGCCGAAGTCGGCGAGGGAGGTGGCTTTGGCGGACTTTTCGTTCACGGTGACGGCCTTGCCGGTGCTTTCGCCGGTGCCATCGGAGGAGGCGTTGCTCGAGCCGCAGGCGGCCATCGAGAACGCGAGCACGGCGGCGAGGGAGCCGGCCGCGATCTTACGCAGGTTGTTCATAATGTTCCTTTTCTCAACATCATCCAGACGACAGTCTGGGGAGTCGGGCTTGGTATGCGCGGCATTCGCGCGGCCCGTGAATCCAAGAAAAGAAACTATGCGCCTAATCTGTCCTGACACTGGCGCGCAAGTGAATTGCGTTCGCCATTTGCTGTACGCCTGTTGAACTTAGGAAAACTTGGCATGAATTACTGACAGGTATGGGCGATGTGTCAATAGCGGAACCGGCCTGCGGCCGATTCCGCACCACACTTACCTCAGCACGCCCTCAATCAATCGCGTGATGAGTTCGGTGTAGCTCACTCCGGTGGCATCCCAAGCCTTGGGATACATGGAAATCGGCGTGAAGCCGGGCATGGTGTTGATTTCGTTGACCATCACCGTGCCATCAGGCGTCACGAAGGTGTCCACACGGCTCAAGCCGGCACCATCCACGGCCTTGAACGCGCGACGGGCCACGTCACGCACGTCCTCAAGCACGCTGACCGGCAGATTGGCAGGCACTTCCACGTGGCTGGCGGAGGCATCCATGTACTTGGAGTCGAAATCGTAGAACTGGTCGTCGTTCTGATGATCGAGCACGATTTCGCCGGGCCAGCTGGCCTCGGGCTCGTCACCGGCCTTCGGGCACAGCACGGCACATTCGATTTCGCGACCATCAATCCCCTGTTCGACGAGCACCTTCCAGTCGTGCTCGCCGGCGGTGGCGATGGCGGCGGCCAGACGATCCTGCTGGGTCTCGCGGTCATCGGCTTTCTCGACTTTGGTCACACCGAAGCTGGAGCCTGCGCGCGAAGGCTTGACAAACAGCGGATAAGTAAGACCGGCGTCCTCGATCTCGGCAAGCACATCGGCGGCGGTGAAGTTGCGCGCATCGACCGTCACACCGGGCGCGGTGGGAATGCCGGCGGCATCCAGTACCACCTTGGTGTAATGCTTATCCATGCAGGCGGCGGAAGCAAACACTCCGCACCCCACGTACGGCACACCCATCATTTCCAGCAGGCCTTGAACCGTACCATCCTCGCCATAGGGGCCGTGCAGCACCGGCAGTACCGCGTCCACATGGCCAAGGGAGGTCAGCACATGGTGCATTTCCGGGTCGGACATGCTGACGAAGCTGGTGCCGAAGCCGGAATCGGCGGAATTGATGTGGCTAGGCTCGCCGATGAAGAAACCGTCCTGTCCGCGAGAGGGGTCAAGCATCACCGGGCGCGATTCCGGGGTGATCTTTACGGTCGGCAGCTCGCCGCCGTCCAAGTTCCAGCCACGCGGATCTTCGCCATTGATGATCCACTTGCCGTCCTTGGTGATGCCGACCGGAATCGGCTCGAACCGTTCAGTGTCCATGGCCCCCAGCACACCGGCAGTGGAGATGCAGGAAATCGAATGCTCGTCTGCACGCCCACCATAGAGCACCACAACACGCTTCTTGGCCATAACCATCCTTTTGTTGAAACTACAACCGTTTTCAAGCCTATGCTTTGCACCGCCAACCGGACCGAACCGCGCTCGGAACGCCGCGCACAAGAGACGCACACCAGTCTACTCGTGCACGTCAACGACGTATACGCCATGCGACTTTGCACGTACAACGTATACGCCACGTATACGTCGCTTCTCTCGTTATTCGCCGGTAACCTCGTGACCGAACAGTCCGGCAAGCATCTCCGAGCAGGAAATGCCTTCGTTCAGCACGCGGCTCATCTGATACGCCAACGGGGTCGGCACATCAAGCTGATCGCCAAGAGCCACCACCGCATCCGTGGTGGGCACGCCTTCGGCCACACCGTTGCTGACCTTGGTGGCCTCTTCGACCGTCAATCCCTTGCCGAGATTCGCGCCGAACGTATAGTTACGAGACAGCGAAGAGCCACAGGTGGCGATGAGATCGCCCACACCGGCCAAGCCGAAGAAGGTCTTGGGATCGGCGCCAGCGGCTACGCCCAGCGCGGTCAGTTCGGCCAGTCCACGAGTTTCGATCATGGCTGCGGTGTTCTCACCGTAGCCGGCACCACGGGCCATGCCCACGGCCAGCGCGGTCACGTTCTTCAGGCTGCCGCACATTTCCAGGCCGATGACGTCGGTGGTCACGAACGGCTTGAAATAGGAGGTGGTGCATGCCTCGGCCACCTTCGTGGCATTATCGAGGTTCGTGCAAGCCACCACGGTGGCGGCGGGATGACGATCGGCGATTTCCTTGGACAGGTTCGGTCCGGAAATGGCGGCGAACCGGTCGGCCGGCAAGTCAAGGGATTCGCGGACGACTTCGTCCATACGCTTGTTGGTGCCACGCTCGATGCCCTTCATCAGGCTGACGACGATGGCGTGATCGGGAATCAGTCCCTTGAATTCGACGAGTGCCACTCGCGCGAACTGCGCGGCGATGGCCACGACTACGATGTCCGCGTTCTTGACGGCTTCGGCGCGATCCCCAGTGGCGGTCATGTTGTCCGGCAACTTTTCGACGGACGGCAGGCGCACGGCGTTGTGGTGGTGATCGCGAATGCCCTCGACAATCTGCTGCTCCTTGGCCCACATGGTCACCGTGTTGCCTGCGTCCGCCAGCACTTGGCCGAAAGCAGTACCCCATGCTCCTGCACCGAGAACCGTTATATTTTTACCCATATCAAATTCCTACCTTCGCTTGTCGCGCAACTTCATCGGCACAATCTTGTGCCATGCTACTCGCCTAGGCTCCCCGTACGGGAACCGGTGCGGCTACTTCTCAGCCGGGAACGGGCCGCCGGCTTCAGGCCAAGGCTTACGACTCATACTGCGGTAGTCCCAGTAGCCTTCAGCGGGGAACTGCTCGCCACGAATTTCCTCCAGTACTGTGTTCATGCGTTTGAGCACGCGCCACATCAGCTCGTTCACGGCCTCGGCAGGCGGCTCTTCACCCCATGAGTCCATGTCGGCAAGCAGATCGGAGTAATCGAGCGCATGGTCATAGCACATCACCACGTTTTTGCGCGGCCATGGCCACCAGTGGTTGATGGAGGCGGCACCCCACGTCACCGCCGGGTACAGCGGCACCTGATGCCCCAGTCTGCGCGAGGATTCAAGGGCGATATATCCCACGCCCTCCTTAATGCTCATCACCCACTTTTTCGGGTCGCGGGTCACGGTGCCTTCCGGCCAGACCGTCAGCGGGCGGCCGGACGTCAGAATATCAATCGAGGTCTCTTCGATCTGCTTGGCCTTGCCCGAATGACGCTGCACCGGCTGCATGCCGACCAACTGGAACCACTTGCCGATCAATGGCCACTTCGCCATCTCGGCCTTGGCC
>OLVW01000824.1_pt1 | contig 29116 bp, 19 predicted proteins | sample 1673301 | NCBI WGS metagenome assembly OLVW01 (sample SAMEA3178941, study PRJEB25190) | human gut metagenome
CGTGAGGTGGCTGTTCTTGGCGCGCGCGATGCCGAAGTCCATGACCTTGACCACGCCCTGCTCGGAAATCATGATGTTGCCGGGCTTGATATCGCGGTGGATAATGCCCATGCGATGCGAATAGTCGAGCGCGTTAAGCACGCCCAACATCACCTGTTCGCAGTCGCGCTGGCTGAGTGCGCCGTTGACCTTGATGATGTCGCGCAGGGTCTGGCCCTTGACGTATTCCATGACGATGTATGGCAGACGCTCGGCATCGCCGCTTTCGGAAGAAACCAGTTCTTCTCCCGAATCGTAGATGTTCACGATGTTCGGGTTGTTCATCTGGGCCACGGCGTGTGCTTCGCGGCGGAAACGGGCCAGGAAGATGTCGTCGTTGGCCAGATCGGCGCGCATGATTTTCACGGCCACGGTACGGCCCAGACGGGTGTCAAGAGCCACGTGGACCTCGGCCATGCCGCCACGACCGATGAGCTGGCCAAGCTGGTAGCGTCCGCCGGCCAATGCGGTGGGCATACTGGTGCTCATTGCTTATTCCCTCCCAATCTTGAGGCCGGGGCCTCCAAAACAATGCGTGGCGTGCTGGTCACTCGGCGCGGCAGTCGATTGCCGGACGTGGCCATGGCGGTGTCGGCCATTTCGGTCTGCTGATCCAGCAGACGGCGTTCGATGCGTGCCAGCGTACGGGACACCACCAGCGCGTCTTTCGGGCGATCCAACGGGTCCTTGGCCAGCATTGACATGACAAATTCGCGTAACTGTACGTCCACCGAGTCCGGCAGCGGAGGCACGGGATTGTTCACGTGCGCTGCGGCGATATCGACCGGAGTGGTGCCGGTGAACGGACGATGCCCGGCAAGGCCCTCGTACGCCACTACGCCCAGTGAATAGATGTCCGATTGCGGCGTGGCCTGCTGGCCCTGCGCCTGCTCGGGGGAGATGTATTGTGCGGTGCCCACCACCATGCCGTCCTGGGTGATCTGGCCTTGGCCGGTGGAGTAGCTCACGCCGAAATCGGTGATCTTCACTTCGCCGGTGTCGGAAACCATGATGTTGGCCGGCTTGACGTCACGATGAATCACGCCGTGCGAGTGGGCCACGAACAGGCCTCGCGCGGTCTGAATCAGGATGGGCAGCAGTTCGATGGGATCCATCGCGCCCTTGCTATGGAACAGGTCCGCCAACGATTTCGAGGGGACGTATTCCATAATCAGAAAGCCGATGCCGTCATGCTCGTAGTATTCGAACAACGCAGCGATATTCGGATGCGCCAGATTGGCGGAATTATGGGCTTCGGCACGCAGGCGGCGCAGCTTGGCCTCGGCGTTGGTCACGTCCGAGCGCAGCGCCTTGATGGCCACTTCACGGCCGAGCTGAATATCGTAGCCTTTCCAGACCTCGCCCATACCGCCTTGCGCAAGACGCGAATCAAGACGATATCGGCGGTGAATAAGCTGTCCTTCGATAAGTTTCACTGCTGCAAAGCCTCCTGCATCATCGCGCGCATGATCGGGCCAGCGGCGAGCGAACCGTACACATCTGTGTTATGCACCAACACCGCGACGGCGATTTGCGGATCGTCCGCCGGCGCGAAACCGATCACCCAGCCGTCGATGGCAGAGTTGTCGGTACCGATTTGTGCGGTACCGGTTTTGGCCGCCACCTTGATGCCGTCGATGGCCAGCTGCGGATTGGCCTCGGTCACCACGCTTTCCATCATCGTGGTGAGCTTGTCTGCGGAATCCTCGCTGAATGCGTTGGCCATGGTCTGCGGCTTGGTCTGCGAAAGCACGGTGAGATCGGCGGCGCGCACACGATCGACCAGCGTGGGCTGCATCAGTTTGCCGTTGTTGGCGATTGCCTGCGCGACCATCGCCATCTGCAATGGCGTGGCCGTGGTGTCGCCTTGGCCGATGGACGCCAGCGCAAGCTTGTCGTCGGTCGGATCAGAGGGGAATGTGGACGCGGTGGCCGTCATCGGGGTGCCCGTGGATTCGGTGCCGTCAATGGTGATGGTGCTGCCGAAACCAAGCTTGGTGGCCATGTCCGAAACCTTGCTCGCGCCGAGTTTCACGCCAAGCTGGGCGAACGCGGTATTGGACGACCATGCGACGGCCTCTTGCAGGGAGATCTGCCCGTTTACGCCATCGGCCTGTGCCTCGGCGTTCGGCAACTGTGTGGCGGTTCCCGGCAAGGTATAGCTGGCGCCCGCAGGAATCTTCGTGTCCGTCTGATAATCGCCGGTTTCCAGCGCAGCCGAGGCGACGATGGTCTTGAACGTGGACCCTGGTGGGTACAGCTGCGAGGTGGCGCGGTTGATTAGAGGGCTATTTTGGCCCGCAGAAAGTTCGTTGTAGGCCTGAGACGCGGCTTTGGTGTCATGGGTCGCCAGTTTGTTCGGATCATAACTGGGCGTGCTCACCATGGCGAGGATACGGCCGGTGTTGACTTCGATGGCCACCGCCGCACCATCGCGCGTACCGAGCTGATCGTAGGCAACCTGCTGCAGCTTGGGGTCGATGGAGGTTTCGATGGACGCGCCCTGATTCGTAGTGCCGGTGAGCATGGCCTTGGCCCGCTGCCAGATCAATGAATCGGCCTCACCGTTGAGCAGCATGCTGCGGGAGGCTTCCAGGCCGCGATCGGCGGTCTGGTTGATGGAGAAGAAGCCGGTGACCGGAGCATACAGAGGACCGTTGGAATAGGTGCGCAGGTATTTGAACGCGTCGTTGACCGGCTCGGATTTGGCCATGACCGTGCCGTCCGAGGCCAGAATGGCACCGCGGTAGGCGCCGAGCTGGTGGTACAGCGAACGGGCGTTGCGCGGATCGTTGTTCAGCGCGTTGGCCCGTACCGCCATGATGATGGTGGACGACAGGCCGAGAATCACGAACAGCGCGACCACGGCGGTGAAAAGCTGACGAAGATATTTGTTCATACGCGAGTGCCTCCGTTAACGGGAGGAAGCGGGGGAATCGTGCCGGTAGGCGTGTACGGTTCATCGGCTTCGGCATACGACGGAGTGGTGGTATCCATGGGGTCGTCAAACGATTCCGACTCGGACTGCGACGCCGTAGCCGACGCGCTGCGAGGCTGAACGATCGGCTCAGTGGCGCGGGCCCGGGCCTCAAGTTCCTTGTTGCGCAGCACGGCCAAAGCCTCGTACTGGAACGTATCCGAGGTCAGCTCCGGCTCGGGCGCATTGGCCGAATTCGAGATGATGATGAGCAGGGTCGCGAGAATATAGTTGGCGATCAGACTGGAGCCACCGGCCGCCATATAGGGCAGGGTCAGACCGGTCAGAGGAATCACCAGCGTGATGCCGCCGACCACGGTGAACACCTGGAAGGCCATGGTGAACACCAGTCCGGAAGCGAGCAGCTTGCCGAAGCCATCCTTGATTTTCATGGCGGTGATAAAGCCGGAGGCAATGATGAGCAGGTAGAGCATCAGAATGGCCAGGACGCCCATCAGACCGAGTTCCTCGCCCAGAGAGGCGTAGATGAAATCGGAGTTCGCAAACGTAACGAGCGAAGGATGGCCTTGGCCGAGACCGGTGCCGAGCATGCCGCCTGATGCCAGGCCGAAAATGCCGGTGACCAGCTGCCAGGAGCCGCCGGGGGTCTTGTTGTATTGCTCGTTGCTGAACGGGTGCAGCCAGGCATCGACTCGCTGACCCACGTGGCTGAACATGCCTGCGGCCAGCACGGCACCCGCGGCGAACGCGATCAGACCGATGATGATCCAGCTTGTACGGCCGGTGGCCGTGTACAGCATGGCCACGAACATGGCGAAGAACATAAGCGAGGTGCCCAGATCATGCTGCATGATGAGCACGCCCATCGAGGCGATCCACACCACGATGATCGGGCCGAGATCCTTGATACGCGGCAGCTGCAGACCGAGCATCTTCTTACCGCCCACGGCCAGCTGGTCGCGATGGTCGAACAGGTAGGCGGCGAAGAAGAACGCAAGGAACAGCTTGGCGAACTCGCCCGGCTGGAACTGGCCCAGTCCCGGAATCCTGATCCAAATGCGCGCGCCGTTCACTTCCTGACCGACAAACGGCAGCATCGGGGCGAGCAGCAGCACCAAGCCCACCACCATCGACACGTAGGAGAAGCGCCGCAGCACGCGGTAGTCCTTCAGGAAGATGATGAGCAGCGCGGAAAGCACGATGGCGATGCACAGCCAGATCAGCTGACGTTGGGCAACCGCCCAACCTTCGCTCTGGTCAATGCGAGCGATCATGGTCACGCCGGTGGCGGTCAGCAGTAGCACGCAAGGCAGAATCGACTGGCTGGCGTACGGCTGGAAGCGCACAATCAGCCCCCACAGCACCAGAAACAGCACTACGGCCAATGCCAGCATGCCGGCGTATTGCATAGGGAATTCGCCGGCGGTGCGCTGGAACATCTGGATGAACGCCAACGCACTGATTGCCATGGCAATCAGCAACAAAGAAATCTGACGTAGACGGGTAACGATCATTGAGAATCTCCCGTGGCCGCGTTGTCGGCCGCTCCGATACCGGATTTATCCGAGGAATCGGATGAGCTTGACGAACCGGACTTGTCTGACGAGGAGCCGGACTGGCTGGACGAATCCTCGGTGCTGTCCTTGGAATCGCTCTGGGAGCTGTCTTTGGAACTGTCCGGGGAATTGGACGCCTCGGCCTTCTTGGCGGCGTCGGCTTCCTGCTGCTTGGCCAGTTTGCGCATTTCGGTGCGGATAATACCCACATGCGACTGCGCTTCGTCCAACGAACCGACTGTGATGCCTTGGCTCAGCTGGTCACGCCATGTCTGAGGCAGGTCCGCGGTGGCGATATTGGTGGTCTGCACTTCGTGCGAAAGCTCAAGTCCAAAGAGATTGGTCGGCACGCCACGATAAATGGCCACGGTGCCGTTGCTATCTCCCACGTAGTAGTGCGTCTGGCTCCACGTGTACGCGCCCCAGCCAGCGCCGGCCAATGCCAGCACGGCAAGAATGCAGGTAATAATCACCGCAAGCTTATTGCGGCGCTTCTTGGTGCGCGTGGCCTTCTTCTGCTCGACCTGCTCATCGCGGATGGCTTTGGCCACATCCGGGTCGTTGGGGTCGGCGGACAGGCGCCCATCCGGCTTTTGCACCACCGGAATCTCACCGGTATCGGGATTGGCTCGTTCACCGGTCTCCTCGCGGACGGTGGACGGCTGCACCACGCGTGTGGACGACGGTTTGGCCGTGGTTTGCGTGGTCTCCGCCTCGTGCGCGCTGGCGGGCTGAATCAATGCTGCGGCGCGCTGGGCGGGGGAATCATCCTCACGCAGTGCGGGCGCGGTAGCCACCGGCTCGTTGACGATGTCGGCAATCGGCTCAAGATTACGGCTGGCGGCACCGCCGACCAACGGCGTTTGGTGCGGCAGGTCGAACGCATCGGCATCCAACGCCAACGTGGCATCCGCAATAACGGCCGTGACATTATCGGTGCTGCCCGCCCGCAGTGCCATCTGCACCAGACGCTGCGCGCATTCGCCCTGATCGGACAGCGTGGTCATCGTCTCTTCGATGGTGGAATCTTCCAGCACACCGCACAGGCCGTCCGAGCACAGTAGCCAACGGTCGGCGGGGTGGGCTCGGCGAACCGAAATATCCGGGCGCGGGTCAATGTCAAAGTCGCCAAGCACGCGCATCACGACGTTGCGCTGCGGGTGGTTCTTGGCTTCGGACGGGGTGATACGACCGGTGTTGATGAGGTGCTGCACGTAGCTGTGGTCGCACGTGATGCGGCTCAGGCGTCCGTCGCGCAGCAGGTAGGCGCGCGAATCGCCGATATGGGCGATGACCCAGTAGCCGGCCACCAATGCCACTGCGGTAACGGTGGTGCCCATGCCGGCAAGCTTGCGTTCGCGCTTGGCCTTGCCGACGATGGCGTCATGCGCGGCCATAACGGAGGTTTCCATCATGCGGGAGATCGTCTCGACGTTGCCACCGGTGTCATCCTGCTCGATGTGGGCCAGCGACCGGATGGCGATGGAGGATGCCGTATCGCCGCCGGCGTGACCGCCCATGCCGTCGCACATGGCGATGAGATGCTCGCCGGCGAAGGAGGAATCCTGATTGTTCGCGCGCACGGTGCCCACATCGGACACCGTGGTGGAATACAGGAACAGCGGTTGTGAAGCGGCGGATTTTGGCATGCGGCTACCTCAGTTCGAAGGTGGTGGCGCCGATGCGCACAGGAATACGAGCGGGCAGAATGGTGGGGCGGTTGATGCGCTGCTGGTTGACCACGGTGCCATTGGTGGAGTTCAGGTCTTCAATGGCCCACTGCCCGGAGCGCGTGTCACGGTAGACACGGGCATGGTGGGAAGACACGAATTCGTCATCGAGCACCACGGTGTTCGAGGCGGCGCGGCCAAGCGTGATGTCGGCTTCGGCCAGCGGCACGGAGCTGCCGGCAAGCGGACCATCGATGATGACCAACAGGGTAGGCTGCGCCGAGGCGGCGGACGACGCGGAAGTGCTGGGCTGGCGATGCGGGCGCGGCGCAGCTGCCTGCGGCGTTTCGGCCTTGGCCTTATGCACTTCACGCTCACGGCGACGACGCGCGCGCGAAGGTCGCGGACTGAACGTCTCGATGTCCTTGCGCAGCGAACGTACGGCCAGCCAGATGAATATCCACAGCAGGATCAGGAATCCATACTTGAGCAGGGCGAATGTCAGTTCGGTCATAAGTGGACGACTTTCGGGCGTGTGCTCGACTACTCCTGGGCTTGGGCGGAGGCCCAGTACAGGATGCGGGTACGGCCGATGGTGATGGTGTTGCCGTCGAGCAGCGTGGCGGCGGGCACTTGGTGGCCCTCCACGTACGTGCCGTTGGTCGAACCCAGGTCGCGGGCGATCACGCCGTTATCCGTGATGTCGATTTCCAGGTGCTTGCGGGAGATGCCCGGATCGTCGATGACGATATCGCAACCGGAACCGCGGCCGATTACCGTCTTGTCTTTGGTGAGCAGGTACTGGTTGCCGTTCACCTCGAGCACCGGGCTATCCTCGGTCTGCGCATCGGTGGTGACCGGCACGGCATTGCCCTGCACGGATTCGGAGGTGAGGTTGAAGTTGCCCTTGGACAGGTCAAGGTCTTCCTCGAAGATCACGATCACCGGGCCCACGAAGGCGTAATGCTGGCTCTTCGCGTACTCGGTGAGGTTATCGGCCAGTTCGTTGGCCAGGGTCTCGCTACCCCATGCCTCGATACGGTCGAAGTCAGGAGTACTGAGCTTGAAACGGTATTCATTCGGGGCCACCGTGCGGTCACGGCCCACGGGCATGGCCTCGGCGTCAATCTCGCGCTCCAAGGCGCTGGAAAGATCGACAGGCTGCAGGTCTTTGGAGCCAAACTTGGCGAATACTCCGTTGACTGCACCCTCCACGCTTTTTTCAAAACGGTCGAGAACGCTCATAGTCCTCCCTTTCTAATCTTCACCCATCCTACGCGGTGATGGGAATATGAGACAAAAAACCGGTCTTTCACGTGACGATGAGTGCAAAATATCCAAAAATTCAGGGCGGAAATGGGTGCGGCGCACCACCCGAGGTGCTTTACCGGTGGAGCACCTCGGGTGGGATGCGCGTGTTATCGATTTGTCAGGCCAGCGCGTCGCGCAGGAAATCGCGCTGGAGGGTGAGCAGGTTTTCGGCCACGGTCTCGTCATTGGTCATATGGGTGATGCCCGTCAACGGCAGGAAGGTGTGCGGGCGACCCGCCGCCATCAGGGCTTGCGAGAGGCGCAGGCTGTGGGCGATGGTGACGTTGTCGTCGGCGAAACCGTGGATCAGCATAAGCGGGCGCTCGAGTTTCGGTGCGTCCTGCACGATGCCGTTTCGGTAGTAGACATCCGGGTCGAGGCCCAGATAGCGCTCGGTGTAGTGCGTGTCGTACAGCGTCCAGTCGGTGGGCGGGGCGCCGGCGCATGCGGCCTTGAACACGTTCGGCGCGTCCAGCACGGCCAGTGCGGACAGGAAGCCGCCGTACGACCAGCCGATCATGCACACCTTGTCGAGGTCCGGCATGGGAATCGCCTCCCGCTGGCGGGAGGTGGCGCGAAGCGCCGGTGGGTGGTTCTCGGCGTCTGCCTGATCGCCCGCAGCCGGCTGTGCCGCACGTGATTCCACATCGGCGTTGAGCCGGGCGACGGCCTCGGGCAGGGCGTTGACGGCCTCGACCTGATCGGCCAGCGTTACGTCCTTCATATCCTCGAAGATCTCGCGGTCCCATGCCGGGCCGCGGCCGGTGGTGCCACGGCCGTCTGCCGTGACCATCAGGAAGCCTTGGTCGGCCCACCACTGGCCCTCCCAGTAGAAGGACTGCGAGGCGATGACCTGCTGGAAGCCGGGCCCGCCGTACGGCTTCATCAGCACCGGCAGCTTCTCGGCGTGCGCGTACGGGCTTTCCGGGCTCGGCGCGATGATCGCCGTGTACAGCTGGTGCTCGCCCAGTCGCGTAAACGTGACGTTCGGTGTAAAGCCGGGTTCGGCCGCCGTGGACGCGATAGTGGCGCTCTGTTCTCCCAGAATATGCCGCATCTGGGCGCGGGCGGAACGCATATCGCGGCCGGAGACCACGATGCCGCGCTCGCCGCGCGAGGCGGTCCACTGGCCGGGATCGGTCGTGACCGGCGTGATCGTGCCGTTGTAATCGATACTCACCACGTCGAAACTGCGGGCGTCGTGGTCGCCGAATACGGACTCGGTGGCGGCCGCATCGGCCCAAGCGTCCGGCACCTCAGGCGCGATTTCGGGCGCGCGCTGCACCACGGCCAGCACATCCTCGTCGGTCACGGCGAGCACCGTGCGCACGTTCCAGCCAGCCGGCGTGAACGGGCGGCCGTCCATTGTCAGACGGTTGGTGTCCGTGGCCATATCGTTGAGCGAGCACACCAGACGACCATCCGGCGTGTAGGCGGGCGTGCCGTGAACCAGGTCGATCCACTGCTCGTTCGCGTGCTCCTCAAGCACACGCGTGGCACCCAGCGCGGCCCCATCCGCCGCGACTGCCACCTCAAGCACCTGATCGCGGGTCTGACGGCGGTTCTGCACCAGCACCAGCGGATCGTGGCCGCGACGCCAGTTCACGGCGGCCACATACTCGTACGCCTCGCGATCCCAATCCACATCGGCGTTGCCGGTGATGCCCGCGTACCGGTCGTTCTCATCGAACGCCAGCGTGATCACGGTCAGATACACGTCGGCATTGCGGGTCAGCGCGCGCGGGTAACGGCGGCCGGCGTCCGGCTTCTCGGGGTCGGCCGGATCGCTGATGTACCAGGTCGGCTCGTCGGCGGTGTCGAAGGACTCGAACAGCACGTGCTGCGAATCCGGGGCCCACCAGAAACCGTCGTACCGGTCCATTTCTTCGCCGGCCACGAACTCGGCCAGACCGATTTTCCACGTGTTTTCGGCCGGATTGCCGTCCTCATCCTCCACGCTCACGCCGTAGACGGCGGTGATGCGGTCACCTAGTTCGCCGCCGATATCGACCAGCATCAGGTAGCTGCCCGTGGTGTACAGCACATGTTCGCCATCCGGGGCGATGCGCGGGTTCAGCACCGGCGTGTACATCGCCGGGTCCTCATCGAGCCATTCGCCGGCCAGTTCACGGGTGTGCGGCTCGGGTGCGCCGGTCTCGTCATTCCAATCGATGTCGGTCAGGAACAGGCGGCCGTTGATGGTGAACACGATGCGATTGCCGTCGTCATCTGCGGAGTATCCGACGATGCCGGTGCCGCCTTCGCGCGCACGCTCGCGGCGGGCCTTCTCCTCGGCCGGCACGTCCTCGCTGTCGGCGGTTGCGCCCAGCAGTTCGCGCGGGTCGGCCAGCTTGGTCTCATGGTGTTCGCCGGACTCGTCGAACCAGCTCAGCCACAGTGCGGTCACCAGATCCTCGGGGCCGTCGGAGCGCAGGAACAGGGCCCGCGAGCCGTCGCCCACGGTCTGTGCGGAGCGCGGTGCGCCGCAGCCGAAGCGCAGCGTGCGCGCCCGGAGGCGTGGGAAATGCTTGATTGCGTCATTGACATCATTGGTTTCGCTCATACCTCACAACCTACGCGCCTGTGCGGTCAGTGGCGCGCAGGCTTGCGACGCATTCCCGGGAATGTGTCGTGGTGTGGGTGCGAGGTGTGGGCGTGAGGCTTGTCCTAAGATGGGAGCCATGCAGGTGACGATGATCGACGAAAACAAGTACGCCGAAACGATGACCGACGTGGTGCTGCCCGCGCTCGAACAATGCTGCGAGGAGGGCTGGTTCGATCCGTCCGCCGCCGAACGTTCGGCCGGGATCGAGCCGCTGTCCGGCATTATGGACACCGGCGGCCGCTCGGGCCAGCTGCACTACCTGTGCTACGACTCCGCCAAATTCGACGCGATTCGCGAGCAAGGCGCCACCGCCACCTTCCGCGGGGCCATCGTCATCAGCCACGGCTTCACCGAGTTCGCCGAAAAGTACGACGAGCTCGTCTGGTACTTCCTGCTTGCCGGCTACTCGGTGTGTGTACTCGAGCATCGCGGCCACGGCAAGTCCGCGCGCGACGTGGACAACCGCTGCATGGTGTGGATTGATGACTGGCAGCGCTACGTGGCCGATCTGGCCGGCTTCGCCGAAACCATCGGCCAGCAGTACGCGGCCGGCATGCCGCTGAACCTGTTCTGCCATTCGATGGGCGGCGGCATCGGCGCGGCCGTGTTGGAGCGATACCCCACCCTGTTCGACAAAGCGGTGCTCTCTGCCCCGATGATCGCCCCCGCCACCGGCATGCCGCTGGGCGTGGCCCGTGTGCTGGTCGGCGCGCTGTGCGGACTCGGCTTCGGCAAGAAGCGCGTGTTCGGGCAGTCGGGCTTCACGCCGGAATTCTCGATGGAAGGCAACGAGGGCGCTTCCGAAGCGCGTGAACGCTGGTACTTCAAGCTGCGTTGCGAGAATAGCGAATACCAGACCTACTGCGCGGCGTTCGAATGGGTGCGCCAAGCGTTGAAGCTCAACCGGGCCATACTGAATCCGTCCGCCTGCGCCGAAGTGGAGACGCCGGTGCTGCTCTTCCAGTCCGGACGCGACATCTGGGTACTCAATAAGCCGCAGAATCACTTCGTCCAACTGGTCAAGGACGGCGGCGGCGAGGCGAACATCGTGCGCTTCCCCGAATCGCGCCACGAAATCTTCTCCATGCCCAACAGCACTTACAAGCCCTACCTCGAAAAGATCCTCGGCTTCTACGACGACCCCATGATTGCCTGCGCCGCGTACTGATGTAGCTCTTCACCCATTGTTCACCGTGCGGTCACCTTGTGGCCCGGCCCGCTTTAGATGGCGGGAGAGCCATGGAATTATGGGCATAATGTCTTCTCTCCGCCGCCGCGCCGCCGCGGTTGCGGCCGCGGCATGTGCCGGCGTGCTCGCGTTGACCGGTTGCACGGCGTTCAATAATTCCGATGACGGCACAGCGGACGGCAACGGCACGTCCGCCACCACGCAGACCTTCCAGCCGTCCGGCGGCAAACCGACTGCCACCCTGAGCATTGCCTCCGGCTCCGAAAACAAGGAAGTCGCCGTCGCCATCCAGAAAGCGGCCGACCAATCCAACGTAGCCGTGACGATGCACTACATGGGTTCGCTGGAGATTATGAACGCGCTCAAGGCCGGCGGCCAGGATCACGACGCCGTCTGGCCTGCCTCCTCGATGTGGATTTCGATGGGAGACACCAAGCACATCGTCAAAGACGCGGCCAGCACCTCCACCACGCCGATCGTGTTCGGCATCGCCAAATCCAAGGCCGTCAAACTCGGCTGGGCTGACGACACCGGTGCCGCCAAGCCCGTCTCCACCGCGGACATCCTCGCCGCGGTCAGCGACGGCAAACTCACGTTCTCCATGACCTCCGCCACGGTGATCGACAGCGCGCTCAACGTCTACCAGACCGCGCTCAGGAAGCCCAGCTGGACCATTTGGGTGGTCGATTACTCCGGTTCGATGTCTGGAGAGGGCAAGAACGGCGTGGTCAAAGGCCTGAACGCGGCGCTCGACCCGGACCAGGCCAAGAAGTCGTACATCGAGCCCGCCAGCGGCGACGTGAACATTCTCATCCCGTTTGAAACCGAGGCCCACCGCCCGGTCAAGGCCACTGGCACAAGCACCAGCGACCTGCTGCATGAGGCCGATGCCACCGATGCCAGCGGCGGCACCGATATCTATGAAGGCCTGCTGAGCGCGCTCGACGAGCTGCCCAGCGAGTCGGAAGCCTCGCAATACACCACCGCCATCGTGCTCATGACCGACGGCCGCTCCAACTCCGATCATCAGGATGAATTCGAAAGCGCCTATAAGTCGCGCGGCCGTGATCTGCCGATCTTCTCCATCATGTTCGGCGATGCCGATCCCAGCCAGCTGAAGTCTCTCGCCACCCTGAGCAACGCCAAGGTATTCGACGGCCGCTCCGGCGACCTCGCCGCCGTCTTCCGCCAAGTCAAGGGCTTCAACTGATGCTCCAGGTAATCTGTGGATTCGTTGTCGGACTGCTGCTCGCCGGGCTCGGTTTCGGACTGGTCGGCGGCGGAGTGCCCGGCCTGATCGTGGCCGTGGTACTGGCCGCACTTGGGTATATCGCCGCCTCCACGCTCACCGAGCCGGAGCGACGCATCGGCAAAATGCTGGTTTCCGCCTTGCCCAACGGTCAGAAGACCGCCGATACGATCGACGCGGCGAACGCTCAACTCAACTCGATCGCCATGCTCACCAAGCAAGTACGTGACCCAGCCGTCAAAGCCGAAGCCAACGACTTCATCGCCGCTACCAAAGATTTAGTGCAATACGTGACCCGAGACACCTCCGCCTACCCGACGTTGCGCCACTACATCACCGTGTACGGCGAGCAGACCGAGAAACTGTTGCGCTCCTACGTGGACGTGGAAAGTTCCGGCGCACGCGATCAGATAGCCACGGCACGAATCGAAACCATCGAGGCGCTGCAAGTGCTCGAACAGACCGCCGCCGGCGAACTCAGCCGGGCGGTAAGCGCCAAGACGTTGGGCATTACGGCCGACTCCGACGCCATCCAACGGTTGGCCCGCATGGATGGATACGACGACGTCGCACCTTCGCCTGTGCCTTCCTCGGCTGCTGATGAAGGACGGCATGCACCCAGTCAGACTCCATCTGGCGGCCCGGCTCACCAGTCGGACCAGAAAACGGACGCACAATGAAACTCTCCAAATCAAAAATCATCGGACTGATCGCCCTGCTTGCGGTAGTGGGCGTGGTCTGCGGCACGCTGGTGTGGCGGCAATCGCAACCAGCACCGGCCGAACTGACCGAACAGGTGAGCATCACCGGCTACCTGGGCGGCGAGAAAATCGGCCTGTTCGATGACGCCAAGTTCAAGGCGCTCGCCGCCAAGCAAGGCATTGCCATCGACTATCGCAAGGCCGGATCGCCGGCCATGATGGATACGGACCGGAAAGGCATGGGTTACCTGTTCCCCTCCTCGCGCGCGGCCGTCGAATACGGCAATGCGAAAGGCGTCAAGGCCCCCCAAAGCGACATCGTCTTCAACTCACCGATTGTGCTATACACGCACAAGGCCGTGGCGGACGGGCTCGTGAACGGCGGACTTGTGACCAAGGACGATTCTGGCGCGTACCACATGGATATGGCCAAAGCCGTGGACGCGATGGTCGCCAACACAACCTGGGCCGACGTCGGATACACGGCAGGCTACGGGCAGTTCCGCATCGACTCGACCGATCCGGTGAAGTCGAACTCAGGCAACGAATACGCGGCGCTTCTTGCCACGGTGCTCAACGGCGGGCAGCCGGCCATGGTCGATTCGGTGGCGCGCGACGGCAAGACCATCGCCTCCATCTTCGCCAAATCCGGCTGGATGGAGACCTCTTCCGAGGATTCGTTCAACCAGTTCCTGACCTTGGGCGTGGGCTCCAAGCCGATGATGGTGGGCTACGAATCGCAGCTGCTTGATTTGGCCGTGAACCAGCCGGATGCGTTCAAGCAGATCAAGGACGACGTGGTCATCGTCTACCCGACGCCGACCGTGTGGAGCACCCACACGCTGATGGCCTTGGACGAGAAAAGGCGGCACACTGCTGAACCTGTTGAAAACACCGGCGGTGCAGAAGCTGGCGTGGGAGCGCCATGGCTTCCGCGCGGCCAACTTCGCCGGCACCGATTCGATCAGCCGATTCGGCGTGGCCGGCACGCTCGACCAGATCCCGGCCGTATCCGAACTGCCCAACAACGATGCCATGCAACACCTCATCACCACCCTCCAATCCGCGCAAGCCAAACTCGTGGCCGACATCTCCATGTACGACACGATGTACACGCAGAACGCCCAGCAATACCGCGAGCTGAAAATGACCGTACTGGCCGGCAAGAAGGCGCTCGCCGACTTCAACGCCAACCAGCTGCCAGCGCTGGAGGCCGAGGCCGCCGCCAGTGGCGACGCCATGCAGGCGCAAGTGCTGAAGAACTTCAAGTCCAAGCTCGACCGTTTTGCCAAGCGACTCGACGACCTCGACCGCATCAGCGTGGTTACCTTGCAGACCGCGCCGCAGATCAAAATCATCCAGAACGCGGACCAGACCATCGTGGACAAGATCGACACCACCATCTCCACCACGATTCCGGTGTGGAAGAGTCAGATGGTGATCGCGCTGGGCCTGTCCAACCAGCGCAAGGTTCTCGACCTGCAGAACAAGGCCGACGATGTGACCAACAAGCTGCTGGCGCGTAACGCGGCCGCCCTGTACAAGGGTGCAGTGGACGCGGAAAAGGCCAACCAGCGTTCCGTGGTGGAAATCGACACGCTGGAGAAGATCAACGCCGAACTCATCGCCACCCTGAAGGAGACCGTGCAGATCCAGAAGGAAGGCGAGGCCAACCGCGAGGCCGCCCAGGTCAAGATGCGCCAAATCGAGTCCGACCTCAAAAACGCCTTGCTCGAAAACGCCCAGCAGATGTGAGCCGTTCGCGCGCCAGCATGCTCCCGTTGGCGGAGTTTGCGGGAACGTGCAACCATGCTCCCGTTGGCAGAGGTATATGAGTACGCCTACTGGTGTGCGTATATATGCTCCCGCTGGCGGGAGCTGGCAGCCGTAAGACTGGCTGAGGGTGGTCACGGCGCTCGGCTCGGCCGGCTTTACCGGCAGCCATTCCCGCCGCAATTTCTCTGTGGGCATAATCCCGGAATGATTGCCGCGCTCGGGAATTGGATGAAGTGAAGGTTAAAGGTTGAGAGCCCGGGAGGGTTCCGGAACCGGCCACGATAACCGCTGCTAGCCCCGCGATACGGGTTGGCGGCCGGCATCCAAGCCGATTCTCTCCTAATCAAGGAGTACCGATTATGGCAATGTTTCCGGCTTTGATGAATGACACGATGTTCTCGGATCTGTTCGATGATCCGTTCTTTGAGGGTTGGCGCAACACGGACAACACGATGAGTGCCGTAATGCCCGCCAACATGATGACCACCGATGTGCGCGAGACCGACAAGGGTTACGACGTCGACATCGATATGCCTGGCTTTAAGAAGGAAGATATCAACCTTGAGCTCAACAACGGCTATCTGACCGTGTCCGCCTCGCGTTGCAGCGAGCATGAGGACAAGGCTCCGGCCGCTGAGGACGAGGCTTCCGACAGCAAGTGTGCTTGCGCGTCCGATTCGGGCAAGTGGCTGCGTCGCGAACGCTACATGGGCTCCTGCTCGCGTAGCTTCTACGTTGGCGAGGACGTGAAGGAGTCCGACATCCACGCCAGCTACCGGAACGGCACGCTGTGCATCCAGGTTCCGAAGATGCAGGCCCAGCCGCAAGTCGAGTCCAAGCACCAAATCGCGATTGAGGGCTGACGATACTTGATTCGTCCCGAAGTCCCGCTTCGAGTAGCTTTGCCCCCTCTGACGAGGGGGCTCCCGCGAAGCGGGTGGGGGAGAGATAAATCGTAACCAAACCATGCTTCCCACGCCGTCTGCCCTACGCTTTCAACGCCGACTAACCTGACAGACGGCGGGAAACATAGCCAATGCAAATGCCGGGTAGGGATTTACCCTACCCGGCATTTTGCTGTTTCAATCACCGAACCCCACCCTGTTCGCGCGCCGGTCGCGTGCCGTTCTGCCGCTGTACACATCCGATGGGTAGAGTGACTTCGAAACGATGCGAGAGAGGCGGACATATGGCGAACGGCGCACAGAACGCAAGCGGCACACCGGCACCGGCGGCAAGCCATTCCGGCGGCCACGTCGTATCCGCGCGCGCCACGACCATCGGCCTGATGGCAATCCTGCTGTGGAGCTTCATGGCCGGCACCGTGCGCATCGTCTCCGAAAACTTCGGTGCCACGCTTGGTTCGGCCCTGATCTACACGGTCGGCGGCATCCTGCTGCTGATGTTCCGGCGCCCGGCCCCGATTCGCGAGTTCCCCAAGAAATACCTGATTATCGGCGGCCTGTTGTTCGTATTTTACGAATCGTCGATATCCCTCTCGCTGGGTCTGGCCTCTACCGACGCATCCTCGGTGGAAGTGAGCCTGGTCAACTATCTGTGGCCCACGATGATGGTGCTGCTGTCGGCGGGCGTATCCCATCGCAAGCACGCGGTCGTCAAGGTGCTGCCGGGCGCGATCGTGGCCACTGCCGGCGTGGTGTTGGCGGTCGGCGGTAATTCCGGGCTCGACTGGCATGCGGCCGTGCAGCATATCGCCGCCAACCCTTTGCCCTATGCGCTGGCGTTCGCGGGCGCGCTCGCTTGGTCGGTGTACGCGGTGTTCACGCCAGCCATGAGTCATGGGGTGGACGGCACTTCATTGTTCTTCCCCTGCGTGGCCGTGGCGTTGTGGATTATCCACTTCGCGTCCGGGCAGGGGTGGCCGGCCGAGCCGCCGAGTCTGGTCGCATGGCTGTTTGTGTTGATTGCCGCGGCGGCGATTGGCGGCGGTTATGCCTGCTGGGGCTATGGCATTCTGCATGGGTCTATGGAGCGGCTTGCTATTGCGTCCTATGCCACGCCGGTGCTGTCCACCGGGGCCAGTGCGGTGTTGCTGGGTTTGGCGCTGTCGCTGCCGTTTTGGTGTGGCGCGCTGCTGGTGGCCGTCGGATCGGTGCTTAATTACTTGGTCAGTGCGCGCAAATAGCGGGGTGGCTTTGCTCATGGGGCGGTAATAATCCCATGGGGCGGTAAAACCCTCATGGGGCGGTATCCCAAAATGACTTTATTCTGCGGTTTCACAATTTCTTCAAACCGCCCCATGGGCCTTTTACCGCCCCATGGATAAATTACCGCCCGATGGGCAGCAGCAACTTACTCGCCGCGGCGCTCGGACGGGCGGCGAATCGGGTCAAGCAGCGTATTCGGATCGGAGATGCCGAACATGCTGCGCCCGCCGGTGGATTCAGGGTGCTTGGCGAGAACGGCCAGCGAAATCGCCCCCGGAATCATAATGATCACCAAAAGGGCCGCCAATCCCCAGTTCACGAAGAATCCGAGCCCCAGTACGATGGCCACCACAACCACCACCGTGACGATAATCGTCAACAGTGCTCGACGTGGGTTGGTTTCCCTGGCCCAAGAGGTGCTGGCTGCGGGTTTTGCTGTTGAACTGGCCGCGGCGTTTGTGGCTGTTGTGCCATCAGCCGTGACGGTCGTGGGCCTTGCCGCCGCGCTCGTCGCGGGGCCAGTAGGGGCGTCAGACACGTTATCGGCGGCATTGCCGGTCGCTGCTGGACGTTGTTCGTTTGCGTGAGTCATATCCACCAGCATATTCCCTGCTTCCGGCTGAAGCTGGGACAAGCCTGCGCGCCGCTAATCCAGCGCTGACACTGGCCTTGAGCTGCGGACGTCCAGACCGGATGTGAACAGGCGCTGAACGGAGTCTGGGGAAACCATGAGAACTCGCGACAATTTTTGTGAAATTGGGTGACGCTCTATGAATCGCGCGCTAGTGTTGCGTGAGCTTACAAGGCGAGGAGCCTGGAGCGCGGGGGTGAAGGATGAAGAACTCCGTTTGGAAAACGTTCATGGAATTGTCTCTGGTCCGCGGAATCGTGCCACGGACCGTGTTCGGACTGACCGCGATCGCGGCAATCATACTGGTTATTGGACTGGCGCTGAGCAAGAGCAATAAGCGCGGCCGCCTGCACCCGCTGATTGTCTCGCTGATTGCCGCCGTGCTCGCCGGCGCGGCTGGACTGCTGGTTGCATGGCTGGTGTCCGACGTGTTTATGGTGTTCGGCGTATCGCTGGGCTGGCCGGTGATCTTCACCATCGCGGGCGGCATCGCCGGCGTCGGCTTCGTGATCGCCGCAGCCGTGACCCTGCGCGGGGTCCGCCGTGCGCTGGCCGTCGTGCTGGTGCCGCTGGTGCTGCTGTCCACCGCGCTCGGCGTGGACTCGATTTACGGCGAATACCAGACCATCGGCACCCTCGTCGGCTACACGCCGTACGCCTCGCTCGGCTCAATCGAGGTACACAAGGCCGCGATGAGTGTCAGCGACTGGCATAGCAAGGCGCGGAAGGGCAGCCTGCCGTCCATGCCCAGCCAAGGCAAGGTGCTCACCGTCGACATTCCGAACGCCAAATCCAACTTCACGGCCCGCAAGGCGATGATCTACCTGCCGCCCGCCGCGCTGTCCGACCGTCCGCCGGCCTTGCCGGTGATGGAGCTGTTGGCCGGGCAGCCCGGTAGCCCCAGTCGCCTCATCGACGCCGGCAACATCGCCGCCACGATGAATGCGTACGCCGCCAAACATGACGGGCTCGCGCCGATCGTGCTCGTGCCCGACCAGAACGGCGAGGCCACGCACAACAGCCTGTGCGCCGACACCACGCAAGGCAACGCCGAAACCTACCTCACCACAGACGTGGTGAACTGGGCCAAGAAGATGCTGCCCGTGGCCAAATCGGCCCGCATGTGGGCGATGGGCGGGGTCTCGCAAGGCGGCACCTGCACCACGCAGCTCGTCCCGCGCCACCCCGACATCTACGGCGCGATGCTGCCGGTGGACGGCGAACTCAAGCCGACCAATGGCAGCGTCGCCAAGATGGTCCAGGAGTATTTCGCCGGCGACCGCAAGGCGTACGACGAACAGGTGCCGGTCAACGCCATCGCCGCCACCGGTACGCCCGAGCAGGCGCTGTTCACCGGTGCTGGCGAACGGGACAAGGAATCGATTAGCAACATGCGCACGATCGCCGACGCCGCGCGCAAAGCCGGCATGGAGGTCACCGAGCTGATCGTGCCCGGCGCCGGCCACGACTGGCACGCGGTGCAGGCGGTCTGGCGGCCCGGTCTCGACTGGTTCGGCGAACGGACCGGCTTGGGCGAGATGACGAAATCGTTGAAGGAGTACCCACAAGTGGAGGTGTTGCAATGAGCGAAGAATCGCGTAAGCACAACAGTCATGCGGCGGAAAGCTGGCGCGAACTGGCCGGCGACGTGCGACAGTGGGCGGACGGTCATCGACTGGCCATCACTGCCACGGTGGCGCTGGTGGTGCTGAACTTGGTGGTGTGGCTGGTGGTCGCGATGGCCGGATTCGCGTTCCCGCTGCGGCTCGACACCAGCATGGCCGAATTCGATTTCGGCAAACTCTTCTGCACGCTGTTCTTGGCGCGCGGCGTCATCCAGCTCATTCTTGATGCCGCGCTGTGGCTCGTCATGCTGTCAATCGCCGAGCCGTGGCTTGGCCGCGCACGTACCGTCGGCACCGCGCTCGCCTGCGCGCTCGGCGGCGTGATCGTGGGCCTGATCTTGTGTGCGGCGGCCGGATGGCTGTTCCAGGACTCCCAATTCGTCTCCCGCATGCAGTTCTCCCTGAGCCCGCTGGTGTTGCCGGTCGGCGCGCTTATGGCGGCCAGCGCGTTCTGCAGCCATCTGTTGCGGCGGCGTATTCGGCTGATCGGCTACGTGGCGATTCTGGTCGCGCTGCTTTACAGCGGCAATCCTGGCGATTACTGCATTCTCGCCGCCGCGCTGATCGGACACGCGGTCGGCCGCGTGATGGCCGGGTCGCCCGCGCACGCCGAAACCGGATGGCACTGGCTGCGCAGCACCTCCTTCGAGGCGCGGCGCATGTTCGCGGCCATCGCCGTGGTGCTGGCGCTGGGGCCGGTCATCGCCATCACCTCGCATAATCACGCGGGGCCGCTCAGCACAGTCGGCCTGCTCATGAGTCCGGTCTCCGTCGACGACGGCACGCTCGCGCGCTGCCTGGCCGGCGCCACGCACAGCGGCTGCTTCCTGCAATTCGACCTATTGCGAGCCTCGATGCCGGGCGCGGTACTGCGTTCGCTGCTGCCCACCGCCGTGACCCTGGTGCTGGCGTGGGGCCTGTATCGCGGCCGTCGGTTCGCGGCCATGTGTGCCGTGGCCATCAACCTGTTCACTGCGGGAGTAGCCATCGCCTACTACCTGATCGTGCCGCTGAGCTTTGCGCCGGACGGCATGACCTCACTGCTGCAGCACGGCGCGATCACCGCCTGCGTGGCGAACGCCTTGCCGCCGCTGTTCTTTGCCGTCGCCTTGACTGCGGCGTTGAAGCATTTCCCGATTCGCGTCGGCTGGCGGCGACTGATCGGCGGCGTCGGCGCCATCGTGCTGGTTCTGCTGGCGTGCGCCGCCGTGTACCTGATGTACGGCATCGCCCAGCCGGATGAATTCTCGCCGCGTGCCACGGCCTCGTCGCTGTTGGCCGAACTGCCGGGGCGCTTCCTGCCCATCGGCTTCCTGAGCCATATGAAGTTGTCGTTCGTGCCGCGTACCCCGATGGCCTCGATCGTGTATCAGGGCGTCGGCCTGGTGTTCTGGATCGTGGTGCTGGTCGTGGTGATCCGCTGGATGAGCGACGTGAGCGAATCGAACGAGCGGGCGCAGGCACGCGCCGAGCGGCTGGTCGAAACCGGCGGCGAATCGATGAGCTTCATGACTACGTGGGAAGGCAACAGCTACTGGCTCTCGCCCACGGGCAAATCGGCCGTGGCATATCGCGTGCTCAACGGCATCGCCTTGACCTGCACCGGGCCGTTCGGCGAGCCCTCCGAGTGGATGGACGACCTGACCGGCTTCACCCAGTATTGCGTGGAGCGGTCGCTTTCGCCGGTGTTCTACAGCGTGCATCGCGAACAGCGCGACGCGTTGCTGGAGGCCGGCTGGAGCTCCATCGAGGTCGGCAGCGAAATGGTCGTGGACCCGCGCGGCTGGAAGACGACCGGCAAGAAATGGCAGGATGTGCGCACCGCCATCAACAAGGCCAAGCGCGACGGCGTGACCGATGTGCAGTCCACGTTCCTGGAAGCGTCGCTCGATGTGCGCGAGCAGATCGAGGACATCTCCGAGGAGTGGGCGCAGCTCAAGGCGCTGCCGGAAATGAAGTTCACGCTCGGCGGTGTCGAGGAACTGCGCGACCCGCGCGTGCGGCTGCTTTACGCCATCGACGCGGACGGGCGCGTGCTGGGCGTCACCAGCTGGCTGCCCACCTGGCGCGACGGGCGCATCGTCGGCTGGACGCTGGACTTCATGCGCCATCGCACCGACAGTCCCAACGGCATTATGGAGTTCCTGATCGCGCGCATGGCCGAGCGCCTGCGCGACGAGGGGCTTGCGGATCCTGAGCATGCCGTAGAGTTCATGAGCCTGTCCGCGGCACCCTTGGCCGGCATGAACCCCGAGCGAGACAATGCCCGGGAAGGCGGGGTGCCGGCCGGCGAAGGCACGCAGGTGCTCCAACACGCGCTGCAGATCGTGGCCGACTGGATGGAACCCGCCTACGGCTTCCACTCGCTGTTCAACTTCAAGCGCAAGTTCCAGCCCGCCGAAGCGCCGGTCTACGTGTGCTACCCGGACCCGGCGGCGTTGCCGCAGATCGGGCTCGCGGTGGTGCGCGCCTACGTGCCCAGCGTGACGCCCGCCGAAGTGGCCGGCATGCTCAGTACGCTGCGGTCGTGAAGGTGTGCACACGGGTACGCAGGCTAGCCGATTCGAGCCTGAGACGGGGTATCTGCTTTCAGAGAGGTACATTTGGCCTCTTGCGGACAGCTAACTGCCTTCAAAGAGATACCTAAACTCTGAAATCCCGAGTATGAGCGTTGCAATGACGGCGTTTGTACTCGGGGTTTCCCGTATTCAGTACCTCTTTGAACGGAGAAAGCATTCTGCAGAAGCCCGAATGTACCTCTTTGAGCGGCGAAAGCCCAGCGAGAAGGGCGCAGAAGGCGCTATCTCCGTTTCGAGGGGCTGATTTGGCCTCTCCGGGAGGTCTACTCCTGCTTCGAGGGGCTGATGGCCGAGTATTCACGCTCCAAAATCGGCGGAATGGCGTTGACGCGGATGGGCTTTTACATGCGGTCTAGCTGCCGACCAGCCCCTTGAAACGGGAGTAGACCTCCTGCGAAGGCCGAATCAGCCCCTCGAAAGCGGTTTTGCCGGTGCAGAGGTGTCGTTGACTGCATCGCGAGCCGCCTCGACGTAGTAACGTGGGGCGCATGAGCGAACGTAACGAACACAATGACGGAAATACGCAAACCGCATACTTCGCCGGCGGCTGCTTCTGGGGACTGGAGCGCTACTTCCAGAACGTCGACGGCGTCACGGACACCACGGTCGGCTACGCGCAATCCACCGTCGAGTCGCCGACCTACGAGCAGGTATGCGCGGACGGCACGGATGCGGCCGAAACCGTGAAAGTCGGGTTTGACCCGGCACAGGTCAGCCTGCGGACGCTGACATTGCTGTTCCTGGAGGTCATCGACCCGTTCTCCGTGGACCAGCAGGGCGAAGACCGCGGCCGGCAGTACCGCACTGGCATGTTCTACACGGATGAGACGCAGCGCGCCGTGTATGTGGCGGCTTTGGAGCAGCTGGTCGACCGCCAGCCGCAGCGCCCGGCCGTACTGGTCGAACCGCTGCGCAACTTCTACCCGGCCGAGGCACGTCATCAGGACTATCTGGTGAACAATCCCGGCGGCTACTGCCATGTGCCGATCGCCGCAATCGCGAACGTAAAACGCCGTCAGAAGTACGTGGAACGCATCTGGGATCTGACGCTTGAGCAGTTCGCGGTCACGCAGAACGCCGCTACCGAGCGCCCGTTCGTCAACGAGTATGACGAGGAGTTTGAGCCCGGCATCTACGTGGACATCGTCAGTGGCGAACCGCTGTTCTCGTCGCAAGACAAATTCGATTCCGGCTGCGGCTGGCCCGCGTTCTCCCGCCCGATTGCCGGTGACTTGCTGACCGAGCATGAGGACCACCGCATTCCGGGCCGCGACCGCATCGAAGTGCGCACGTCGGACACGCAGATTCACTTGGGCCACGTGTTCACCGACGGCCCGGCCGACCGCGGCGGCCTGCGCTACTGCATGAATTCCGCCGCCCTGCGCTTCGTGCCGCGCTCGCGCATGGCCGAGGAAGGCTACGGCGACTGGATTGCGGTTGTGGATGGGGATGAGCAGGCATGAGCATGGAGAATATTGCGGGCGCTCGCAAGCCCGCCAAGCGTGAGGATGAGCACACGGTCGCCGGCGAGCATCGCATGATGCGCCGCGCGTAACCGTGGCATCGCCGCCACGTTCGTGTCGCATAATTGCTGCCCGGCCACGTCATAATTCGCCGTGCCGCGTGGGAGCGCTGTGGCGGCTACGACGAGTCGATGCGCGGCGACGCCACCGCCAGTCAAGCCTTCATGGCCCACCCCACCTACGGCGACGGCGGAATGGCCGCCGCCGTACGGTTGAGGAGCTGATGGTCAGCCGGCTAAATGCCGATAGAGCTCCGGATCGATTGGCCGGGCCAAACGCAGGACCGACAGGGTGACCTTCACACTGCCCTGTCCGGTTGCGTCAGGCTTGGTGGTGAGCTGAGGATTCTCAAACGCAGCGACGTGGCCAACGTAGTAGTACTTGCCATCGGCCTCTTCCGCCTTGCGCATGACGAATAGCGGGACGAAATGTGTGTGGTCCCAATTCGGGCCAATGCCGCTAAGCGCCCATCGGAATTCCGGAGACTGCGGAGTGCGTCCGTTCTTGCTGAAGTATTTCATTTCCTGTGTGCTCAGGAATTCATCCTCGTATTGGCTGGCCGCGTATTTCACGAAGATGGGCATGGTGTTGGTTTCCTTGTCGAGCAGGTAACCACCCACGTTTTGCGGAGTGTTTTCCTTCTTCCATCCGCACAGGCGCATGACGTCAGCCATGGAATATTTGCGCTCGTACAAGAACATGTGGTCGAAGACCTGTTGCCTGGCGGCGGCCTCGCGGAACATATCTCGGCAATTGGCCATACCGGTGCGCAAAGTGTCCGCGAAGAAGATGCGGAACGTTCGGTTCGTGGCAAGTATGTCGGCGAATCTGCTGCTCAACCGATATGCGGTGTCGCTTCCTGTGCCGGTGCTGTTCAAGGTTTCGACCAATGGCTGGTTGCCAAAACGATTGCAGTTCGGGCCGGTGAAATATGAATAATCGAGCACGCTGATCGCAGAGTCGAATTGCGCGTCTGAACCATCGGCCAGCGGGAATTCAGTACGAATCGCATCGAGCAATTCGCTGCGGCCGATTGGCGAGCCCGCACTCCAATGCTGAGGTACGTCGTCGTCGAGCCGTTCGCTGACGAAATGGCATAGCTGAGCAAGAATGACCAATTCGTGCGGTCGCAATCCGGGCAGCAGCAGCTCCGCTGCCATCTTGAGTATCGCGTCTTCAACGTCGGTCACCGGCTCCAACTGATCCTCAAATGTCGCTTCATGATGTTTGCCTTTGCCCAGGCTTTTTTCACGGGAACGCACGAAATCAAGATAGTTGCTGCGCTTCGATGCGATGGCATACGGCAGTGAGGGGTCGTAGTTATAGATGTCCGTAAGCATGGGGATGCGGCCCAGCTCATAACGGACTTGGCGATACTGTTCGGACAGCTTTTTCATGTCGGACCAGTCGGCGGTGTCCAAAGACTTAAGGATGCGCTCCTTGGCGATCGGGTCGAAACTGATGGACGACAGGCCGATTGACTTTCGCTGCAGGTTCTTGCGAGCCCTGTCGCGGTCGCCAGTGTTGCCGTATAACGCCACCGGAATCAGATAGTTGTTGTTGTAATTGCCGATGAAATCGATAACCACAACGCTTTCTTTGTGAGGGAATTTGCGCAGTCCGCGCCCGAGCTGCTGCGTGAAGATAATGCTGGATTCGGTGCTGCGCAACATGACGATTTGGTTGACGGCGGGAATATCGACTCCCTCATTGAACATATCGACAGTGAAGAGATAGTCGAGTTCGCCTTCAGTGAGCTTGCGGACGTATTCGTCTCGCTGCGCTTGGGACACGGGCCTGCCGTCATCGTCCGTGCTGGTAACGGCAGCGGTGCGATAGGGGCGTTCATCTTGTTGATTCCACTGCTGGTTAAACAGCTGGGACAGCTTATGGGCTTCCTCCTGTCGGCTGCAGAACACGAGTCCGGTGACCGGAATGTTGAACTGCCCATATTCCTGCAACTTGTCAATGATGTAGCGGACTCGCTTTTCGGTGGCAAGCTGCTCGATCTCGTACTTGAGCTGTTTCGAGTCCTTCGCATCAAGACCCTTGGAGACATCGAGACGATGGGCGATTCCATTCGGATCGTCGTCGGAGCCAAGGTATTCCGCAACACCGTAGTAGTGGAATGGACAGAGCATGTTCTCGTCCAACGCCTTTTGCAAGCGAATTTCGTACGCGATGTTATGCCCGAATAGCTCGAAGATGTTGATGCCGTCGGTGCGCTCTGGCGTGGCGGTCATGCCGAGCATGAAGTCGGCATCTTTGAAATGATTGATGACGCGCTGATATCCTTCGGCTCCAGCGTGATGAACTTCGTCAACCAGAACGTAGTCGAATTCATCGGATTTGAATTGCGCCAAAACCTCCGGCTGCCGCATCGTCTGTACCGTGGCGAATACGTAGCGGCGGTCCTGTTGCTTGCTGGTGCCTGAATACAATCCCAATTCGGATTCATCACAGCCGAGCACCTTTTGGTAAGAGTTCATTGCGGTTTGAAGAATCATCTGCTGTTGGGCGATGTACAGCATGCGCTTCGGCTGGCATTCGCGTACGTCGAATGCGGAAAGGTACGTCTTTCCGGTGCCGGTGGCCGACACGATAATTGCGCGGTGCTCGCCTTGTTCACGAAGTTTCTTGAGATTCGCCAACGCCTCCTGTTGCATGGCGTTTGGCTGAATGTCATGCCCCTCAAACGACTGCAGAATCTCATGACGCGGTGGGGCGTATTTCTTGAAATCTTCCTCATACTGTTTGATCCACTCTTCGGTCAGCGGAACGGAATCGGCCACCTGTGAGTCGATTTCATCCTGGAACTGCCCGACCAGCTCTCCATCCGCCAGCGATGAGACTTTGAGATTCCATTCGCGTTGCGTGGTCAATGCGGCTCCAGTGAGATTGGAACTGCCAACGTACAGGTCGTAATAGGGCGTACCGTCTTTCATGCGGCGAGAAAAGATATATCCCTTTGGATGGAATGGCTGTCCTTGAGCCATTGCGGCCACTGAGGCATTGCGGGAGCCTTCCCACACGCGAACGTCAACACCAGTGGTGTTCTGAAGATGCAGCAGCTCCCAGAATGCCCTGGGATCGTTGAAATGATTTTTCGTTGAGGTAATCAGTGTGCCCGCTCGGGTCGCTGTTTCATGGTGACTTCTGAAGTCTTCAAATAAGCTGAGCACGGCCTCAGCCGAGACGAATGCGACAGAAATGTCGAAGGAATCGCTAGTAGCCAAGGAATTGCCGATTTCCTCGCGCATGGTCAATCCACCGGGGCGATTTGCGATGAGGGTCGGCTTATATTCGCCGGGAGCATCTGAGCGCGGCTCGATCAGACCTGAGATGACATCTTCGAGGATTGAGGGTGTCGGGCCAGGATCACTATGTTGCGTGTTGGCCGGAGAGCTTGAGGTGCTGGCCAGATTGATAGACATGTTGTCTTGTTCCCTTGCGATTCGAATTGTTTGTTGATGACTGCATGACTGCATGGCTGCGCTATGGCGCATTCATCGGAGCGTCAGCTGTTTGCTGGCGATAATCGCGACTGCTTCGCGATCTACCGGAGCCCAGTTCAATGTCGGCATATCGGCAGGATTCAGCCATCGGATATCAGTATGCTCGGTGAGATGCGGTGTGCCGGCGATGAGGTGACAGACGAATGTAGTGAGCCGTACGGTCCCAAAGTCGTAGGCGTATTCGCTGGTGCACACTTCTTCCGCGACTTCAACTTCGCATAACAGCTCTTCTTCGATTTCGCGGTGTAAAGCCTGCCGCGCTGTTTCATGAGGTTCGATTTTGCCGCCGGGGAATTCCCAGTATCCGGCCAACGACTTCCCCGGACCGCGTTGTGCACATAGTACGGTGCCGTTGGTGACGATTGCGGCTCCCACGACGTTAATGATTTTGCGTTCCGGATCCATGAACAACCAGGATACAACGCTTCAAGATCCACAAGCGATCCACGATCCTCGACAGTTTCGCAAGAACGATCCTGATTCAATCGGAACTACTGGAATCGCAGTGTTCTAGGGCATTTGTGGAACGAAAAGAAAGGCTGATCAATGGTGAATGAACGGCAGACCGATACGTGTGCGGACGTGATGTACAGGCGTGAACGGCAGAGAGGCTGTGGCGAAGCAGGGCTGGACTTCGCCCCTTTCATTCCCTCACAGGATGAAGTTGATCAGCAGATGAGCGCATTGGATGACAAGCTTGTGTCCAAGGCTCAGGAACAATACGCGAACCGAGAAATCTATCCTTTGGACGAGTGCTATCAGTTGGACGGGTCGACGTTTATCTCAGCCGAGGCGTTTGAAGAGATTCTTGGCGACGAGCAAACGCATTATATGGCTTGGAAAAACGGCTGTATTGATAAGCTGTCCATTGATTATTGGGAGATGCCGGATGTGATGGCCTATCTTGTGGAGCGCAGCATTGCGGAAGGTGACGGCGGTGAATGCTGTTATACGGATGCTCAGCCGATTGATTATGCGGAAGATTGTGCGTACTCGCCCAGCGAGATGTTGGAGTGCTTAGGCGCCAATTGGCAAGAGCAGGGTGTTGCCGATGATGGTTTGAGTTACGCGTTGTACGGGCACCCGAATATCAATGTCGAGAACGTGTCCGGTTCGATGATGGTCGTATCGACGGAGCAGCCTGGGCTTTCGGTGATGGTTGATTATCGCAGCGGAATTTGGGTGGTCCAGCCGTTTGCCCATGACGAGTCATTTGGGTCTGCGATTCAGTTTGGTGAGCGGCTTGCGCCCGTTGAGGCTGGCCTTTTGCGGCCCAATGTCTATCAGCATTTTTTGGAGGCGAAACATGCGTTTGATTACGCAATCGCGTGGATTGAAGATGTTGGGGAAGGCGCTCTCGACTATTGTGGTAGCCAAGAGAAGCGATCCGTTTCCGAGGTGAGATTCGGGAGCGATCCGACTCTCGGCAGTGATTCATCTACGCAGACAAGCCAAAGGAGCCTCGCCATGATTCTCGTCACCACCACCCCGTCCGTCGACGGATACACCATCACCAACTACCAGGGCATCGTCTTCGGCGAAGTGGTATCCGGTGTGAACATGTTCAAGGATCTTGGCGCGGGCCTGCGTAACATGTTCGGCGGCCGCAGCCAGGGCTATGAGGAAGAGCTGATGCGCGCCCGTAACGAGGCCATTGCCGAAATGCAACAACGCGCGGAGGCGATGGGTGCGCACGCCGTGGTCGGCGTGGACATCGACTACGAGGTGCTCGGCGCCGACAACGGTATGCTGATGGTTACCGCGTCCGGCACCGCCGTGCAGATCGCGCGTACGGCCTGAGCTCATCGAGCACAGGCCAAACCTGGGCCAGAACTCGTCCATCAAGCCGCACTCTGTCGGTTATCGTGACGCATTACACTGGCGCTCATGACCATACGAATCGAAGCATACAACCGGCTGCCCGACGCGGCCCGCGCCATACGCGAGCAGGAGCGCGAGGTCGGGCGAAAGCCCGTTCCCATCGTGGCCATGACGGCCAACGCCTTCGACGAAGACCGCCAGAAAGCCCTCTCCGTCGGCA
>OLVW01000833.1_pt1 | contig 28920 bp, 21 predicted proteins | sample 1673301 | NCBI WGS metagenome assembly OLVW01 (sample SAMEA3178941, study PRJEB25190) | human gut metagenome
CGTTTAGCTGCAACATTCAGCGGTGCGATTACAACAAGTGTGATGACTGCTGCAACACCGATCTGTACCAGGTTGCCAGGAATGGAAGCAACCGGTGCAAGTGGATTTCCGTAAATTACGATTTCTGCGATATAGTAACCTACGACTTTGATCACACAGGCTGCGATAAGTGCGATCACATACCATTTGAAGTTCTGGTGTTTTTCATCTTCGGTAAGCTTTCCTACAGTGAAGCCCATCAGAGCAACGATCACGAAAGTAAATGGAGCCCATAAAGTCCATCCGGAGAGCAGGTCAAACAGTCCCATTCCGACACCACCTGCGATTGCTCCGGTTTTCTTGCCAAAGATGATCGCACCGATGAACAGAGGAACGTTGCCGAGGTGAATGAGTCCTCCATTTGCTGCGATTGGAAGACGGACGTTGATGAATGCAGTAAAGATATAAGTCAGTGCAACGAAGATTGCTGTTACGGTGAGAAACTGAACAGAAGAAACCTCCTGATCGTTTGCTGCTGTCTGTACATTTGCGTTTGCCATGATAATAAATCCTTTCCCGGGAGTTAATTCAATTAACATCCCTGTTTGATATGTTTTACTTGGACTATACTTTACAATAGAACTGTACATTAATAAAGAGGCAATTTATGAAAAAAATAAGGGGACAGTCCACAAGCGAATGATACTGCTTTTTCTGTCATGCTTGCTATTTATCAGTGCGGATGTTAAAATCAGCATTAACAGAAACTCTTATATGGAGGAATAAAGTGAAAAAAATACTGTCCCCTATGGAAAAAATGGATTTTCCGGAGAGCGAGGAGCTTCCGGAGGGTGTCAGAGAAATAGAAGCAGAAGACACCTTTGGATACTGTACAGAATTATATACGGATGTAGAATATGCAGTTCACAGTGGAAAGAAATTACACCTTCAGATCATGACACCAACAGTATTCGGACAGGATCTGAAATGGCCTTTGATCGTATATGTGCAGGGTTCTTCCTGGCACAAACAGAATCTTTTTCAGAGTCTTCCCACTTTGGCACGGATGTGCGAAAGAGGCTATGCAATTGCGATCGTAGAGCACAGAGAAAGCGATCTGGCTCCATTTCCGGCACAGGTAATAGACGTTAAAACAGCAATTCGTTTCTTACGTTTAAATGGAAGAAGTTATCATATTGATACAGATAAGATTTCTCTCTGGGGTGATTCAAGTGGAGCCCACAGTGCTTTGATCGCAGGAATTACAGGTAATACAAAGTATCTTCCGGAGGAATATCCTGAAGTCAGTACCGAGGTCGACTGCATTGTTGACTGGTTTGGACCAACGGATCTTATGGCAGCAGTACAGCATCCCGCAGTCATTGATCATGATTCCAGTACCAGTCCGACAGGCATTCTGATCGGGGGAAAATCACTTCATGATCACCCGGAAGATGTTTATCCGACCAATCCCGTGGTTCATTTGCAGCCTGACCGAGAAACACCTCCGATTCTCATTATGCACGGCGGCAGGGATCCACTGGTTCCGTTTAATCAGTCCTGCATTTTATATGAGGCTTTGAAACGGATGGATAAGGAAGTGGAATTTGTCAAACTTAAGAATGCCGGACATGGCTGGGGCGGCTTTATGAGCGAGACCGCATTAAATATAGTAGAAAACTTCATTAAAAGGGAGAAATAGAATGGAACAGGAAACACAGACACCACACAAACGAAGAGTACGATACAAAGGAAAATATCCACGCAAATTTGAAGAAAAATATAAGGAACTTAATCCGGAGAAATATAAGGACACGATCGAGCATGTTATCAGCAAAGGAAATACGCCTGCTGGAATGCATATTTCTATCATGGTAAATGAAATCCTTGATTTTCTCAAGATTCAGCCAGGTGAGACAGGGTTTGATGCGACACTTGGATATGGCGGTCACACCAAAGCGATGATGGAGTGTCTGCACGGCGAGGGGCACATGTATGCAACAGATGTGGATCCGGAAGAGTCTGCAAAGACCCGTAAACGTCTGGCAGAGCAGGGCTTTGGAGAAGACATCCTGACCGTAAAGCTTCAGAATTTCTGCACGATCGATGAGATTGCAAAAGAGGCAGGCGGTTTTGATTTTATCCTTGCTGACCTTGGCGTATCTTCAATGCAGATCGACAACCCGAAGCGAGGCTTTTCTTTTCGTGCAGACGGACCGCTGGATCTTCGACTGAATCAGGAGAAAGGAATCAGCGCAGCCGAGCGGCTGGACAAGATCAGCCGTGACGAGCTTGCCGGAATGTTGTATGAGAATTCTGATGAGCCGTACTGCGAAGAAATCGCCAAAGCAATCACCGATGAGATACGCAAGGGTAATCGAGTGGATACCACGACGAAATTACGTGAGATCATAGAGAAGACTCTGGATTTCCTTCCGGAAAAAGAAAAGAAGGATACCGTCCGTAAGACTTGTCAGCGAGTATTCCAGGCACTTAGAATCGATGTGAATCGTGAATTTGAAGTTCTTTATGAATTTATGGAAAAACTTCCTGATGCACTGAAACCGGGCGGACGTGTGGCAATCCTGACTTTCCATTCCGGAGAAGACAAGCTTGTTAAAAAAGCCCTCAAGGCAGGATACAAAGCAGGAATCTATTCCGATTATGCAAAAGATGTCGTACGTCCATCCGCACAGGAATGCGCCCAGAACGGACGCGCCAGATCAACCAAAATGCGCTGGGCAGTCAAATCAGAATATTAAATAAGAAAAAGGCATCTGGGAGAAAATCTCAGATGCCTTCGTTCATTATAAGAGCTATGTGTCTGTATTACCTGTCTGCACCGTAGTACTGGTCAGAGCTAAAGCCAAGGATCAGTAAGAAGATTGGCTGTAATAAGATGAGTCCGATCGCAAATCCAATACCACGTCCGAATGCTCTTGCAAGTTTTACGCAATACATGATATTGATCACTGTAAGCGCAATCTTAAGCAGAATAACGATCAGTGAGAGAAACATGCTTTCATTAAGATTGGCATTTGATACATAAGAAAGTAATATTCCAAGGATAAAATTCAGCCAGAAATAAGATGTCTGCCAGGCAATTTTGTAGGAAACATAATCACCGTAGATCGGAATAAGGCTTTTCCACCCTGCCTCACCGGCTTTGGTAAAAATATTCCAGTTTGCGATGATCTGCAAAATCCACCATACAAAAGCAAAGATCAGATACATACCGCCTAAGACCATCATAGAACTGATTATAAGAAGTCCCATAGTTATTGACTCCTAATTTTTTATACACCCATTAAAGCACAATAGGGGGAGGCTGTCAAATGTGGATGAGAGTGAAAATTTGATATGGAAAATCAAGATAGGGACTGGTAAAATTAAAAAGGATTATTAATCAAAAAAGGTTGGATTAAGGTATGAAACAGAAAAGAACATTTTCTTTTTCAGATGTAAAAAGTCTAATTGCCCGGCATAATGAAATAGAAAATAAGCTTGAAGAACTCAAAATAACGGAACAAAAATATAATGACAAAATTAAAAAAACTACAGGACTTTACTCTGCTTCAGAAGTTTTAAAAATATTAAAAGATATTCCGATTGAAGAAGTAAACCGAGACAAAAAGGGAATACGTGTAAAAGCACTACGAGAAAATGGATTTACAAATTATGCAGATATTTTTACTGTCTCAAAATACCAAATAGCTTCAGTTAGAGGAATTAGTGAAGATGGAGCATATCGAATCAAAAAAATTGTTTCCGAAGCAGCTGATACCGCTGCCAAGACAACAAAACTGAAACTGAGTGCTGATAATAGAACCGCGGATACAACAAAGATTGTTATGGCAATTACTCAATATCAGAGAGCAAGTAAATTAAGCAACGAAGCGATACTATTATACGAGCAGAACAATATAGAACTGAAAAGTGCATTGGAGGAGGTTCGTTCAGCAACGGGATTCTTTAAGTGGCTATTTACCTCTTCTGATAAAAAACAAAGAGTAATCAAGAGCTATAAATATCTTCAGGAAAAACTAAATGGTGAATATGGTGAGAAGGCTTTCGAATTAGAAAAAGAAAAGCAAGATTTAGAATTAATATCTGATGAAGAGGCCTGGAATGAGTTTCAAAAACAGCCCATTCGTTTTACTAATATTCTGGAAGAGACAGTTCCCGGAATGTTGGGAAATCAGGATGCTGTCTATGGATTGCCAGAAGACCTGGCACGAGAAGTTCAGGATGAATGCTTTTTCCCGGATGGACTTTTGTGTGACCTGCGTAGATATCAAGAATGGGGAGTCAAGTATATTCTGCATCAGGGCAAAGTCCTCCTGGGAGATGAGATGGGACTTGGTAAAACAGTACAGGCAATAGCAACAATGGTTTCCCTAAAAAATACGGGTGCAACGCATTTTGTTGTGTTATGTCCGGCAAGTGTAATCATCAACTGGTGCCGTGAAATCCAAAAGTTCAGTAAATTAAGAGTCATAAAAGTACATGGAAGCGGAAGGAATGCAGCATTACAGGAATGGATACGATCAGGAGGCGTTGCGGTAACAACATATGAGACAACTTCTTACTTTGACCTTCCAGATTTGTTCAGATATACTTTACTTATTGTTGATGAAGCACATTATATAAAAAATCCTGAAGCACGTCGCTCTATGAACACAAAACGTTTAAGCAGTCATGCAGATCGATTATTATTTATGACGGGAACTGCATTAGAAAATAAAGTAGAAGAGATGACAAATCTGATTGATATTCTGCAACCGAGAATTGCAAGAGAAGTTAAGGGAATGGAAATGTTATCCTCAGCGCCCCAATTCAGGGAGAAAGTTGCACCTGTATATTATAGAAGAAAGCGTTTTATCTTCCGGTAATAATTTTAATGCAGTGCGTAGAGTTTCCTGGAATGTAAATGACTTAAGCAAATCAAGCAAAGCAACAAGAATGCTTGAAATTATTGAAGAGGCAAAAGCGGAAGGCCGAAAAGTAATCATATTCTCATTTTATTTGGATGTAATAGAAAAAATATCTGAGTTACTTGGCAGTCAGTGCACGGAACCGATCAATGGTTCGGTGACACCGAATAGAAGACAGGAAATTATTGATGATTTTGACAATGCGCCAGCAGGAAAGGTGTTAATTTCACAGATTATTGCTGGTGGAACAGGACTAAATATACAATCAGCCAGTGTTGTGATTTTTTGCGAACCACAGTTGAAACCCTCCATAGAAAATCAGGCTATTGCAAGAGCCTACAGGATGGGACAAGCTAGGAATGTGCTGGTTTATCGTTTGCTCTGCGAAAATACAATTGATGAAAGAATAACAGAAATGCTGGCTGAAAAACAGGCGATATTTAATGTGTTTGCGGACAAATCCGTTGCTGCAGACAATGTAGAGGTGGATGTGAAGTCATTGGGAAACATTATTAAAGAAGAGATTGATCGAATTAATCGAACACGAAAAAATACAGGAGATGAAAGATAGAAATATATTACTTTTTGGGGAGAAATGTATGAAGTATATTGCACATCGAGAGGAAGATAGAGAACAGCTATTATTAGATCATCTAACTGGAACAGCAGAAAAAGCGAAAGAATTTGCTGAAGTCTTTGGCAAGGGTGAATGGGGATATTGCTGTGGAATGCTGCATGATCTAGGAAAATACAGTGATAAATTTCAAAGGAGAATTCGGGGTGAAGATATAAAAGTAGACCATGCTACTGCAGGAGCAAGAGTCTGTTTAGAACTGGGAGGAATGTATCCATTTATGGAATACTGTATTGCCGGTCACCATGCTGGTCTGCCGGATGCAGGTGGAAAGAGTGATGCGGGGAATTCTCCAACTTTAAATGGAAGAAGAAAGAAAAAAATAGAAGATTTTCAAGCGTATAAAAAAGAGATTTGTATTCCAGAATTAAAAACAGTGCCTATTGATATAAATAAAACTACCAATGCAGAATTTTCTTTGGGGATGTTTATGCGAATGCTGTATTCCTGTCTTGTAGACGCAGATTTCCTTGATACTGAAGAATTTATGGTAAATGGAAATACAGGGCGGCAACAGGGAGAAAATATGCCGCAGCTTTTGGAAAAATTAGAGAAACATATTGCAGGATGGCTTGAAAATAAAGAAATTGAAAGTGTAAATGGCAGAAGAACAGAAATTTTAAGAGCATGTCTGGATGCTGGAGAAAAAGAAAAGGGACTTTTCCGACTGACTGTACCAACTGGTGGAGGAAAAACAATTGCATCGCTGGCATTTGCACTAAGACATGCAGTAAAACATCATATGGATAGAATTATTTATGTGATTCCATATACCAGTATTATTGAACAAAATGCTGGAGTTTTCCGTGAAATATTGGGAGATCAGAATGTGCTGGAAAATCATTGCAATGTGGATTACGAGAGTACAGAAGAATTGAAACCGATGCAGTTAGCTTCTGAGAACTGGGATAAACCGGTGATAGTTACTACAAACGTGCAGTTTTTTGAATCCCTGTTTGCAAATAAATCATCAAAATGCAGGAAACTTCATAATATGGCAAACAGTGTGATCATATTTGATGAAGCTCAGATGCTGCCGAATGATTATCTGAAACCATGTCTGACAGCCATAGAAGAATTGGTAATAAATTATGAAGTAAGTGCAGTGTTATGCACAGCTACACAGCCGGCATTAGATCCATTTTTTAAAAATATAAAACAGATTACAGAACTTTGTCCAAGAATGGAAAAACAGTTCACATTTTTCAAGAGAGTACATTTGGAAAATATTGGTAAATTATCAGAAGAAGCATTGAAAAATTATCTGCTGGAGGAAACACAGGCATTGTGCATCGTGAATACAAAGAAAAGAGCGCAAAAAATATATCATGAACTAAAGGGGAAGGGTATTTTTCATTTATCTACAAGTATGTATCCAAAACACAGAAAACGTGTATTAAAGCAGGTAAAAGAGAGACTGGCAAATAAAGAAAAATGTATACTTATTTCAACAAGTCTTGTGGAGGCTGGTGTGGATCTGGATTTTTATACGGTGTACAGACAAATCGCTGGGGTAGATTCTATGATTCAGGCAGCCGGAAGATGCAACAGAGAAGGAAACAGAACTACAGAAGAGAGTAAAGTAGTAATTTTTCAGTTTGAGGAAAAAGAAGCAGTTCCAGGTCAACAGCAGCAGATAGATGTTTCTGAGAGTCTGCTTACAGATGAATGTAAAATCGAAGATTTGGAAACAATAACGAAGTATTTTCAAATGCTTTATCATTTCAGAGGAGAAAGTCTGGATAAAAAGAAAATCTGCGAAGAATTAAAAGGAGGACTATATAACTTTGCCAGAGTCGGAAAAGAATTCAGACTGATCGAAAAAAATACAAAGACAATTTTTATAAACACAGAAGTGGAAGCACAGAAAATATTGCAGAATCTTAAAGTCAAAGGATTTACAAGATCAGGAATGAGACGGGCAGCTCAATATTGTGTGACTGTCTATGATCAGAAATTTGACAAATATAATGGTATGGGCATACTTCGGCCTGTTTCGGAAGATATTCAGGATTTTTATGTGCTGACAGATTTGGAACAATATTCTGAGGAGACAGGGCTGAATCTGGATATTGATGATGGAATGGTGCTCTGGGGATAAAAATATACTAGTATAGAATGGGAAGCTAAAAGTATTTACATGCTTTTAACTTCCCATATTTTAGTTTTTATAACTAAAGTTATTGTTTCAATCCGCAGGTTAATTAGTTCCTGACATATTAAAGTATAATATATGTTGAAGTAAAATTCAATAAAATTAGATATAATGAATTTGAAAGATTAGTATTGTGTAATCGTTACAAGTGTAGTATATTTGAAATATCAGACAAATATAAAGGATAATATGCTAATATAAATACAATTTACAGAAAAAGGAGGTTCATATGATTCTGTATCATGGAAGCAAAGAAATCGTAGAATATCCAGAAATCAGGAGAGCCCGATTCAATAAAGATTTTTATTTTGGATTTTATTGCACAAACATTGAAAAGCAGGCAGAACGGTGGGCAACAAGATATGGGGAAGAAGGATATATTAATAAATACGAATATACAGAAAATACTGAATTAAAAATTCTTAAATTTGAAAAAATGACAGAGGAATGGCTAGATTTTATTATTGCCTGTCGAAATGGACAATCTCATTCATATGATATTGTAGAAGGACCAATGGCAGATGATACCATTTACAATTATCTGCAAAATTATCTGGATGGAAAAATTTCAAGAGTTGCTTTCTGGGAACTGGTAAAATTTAAATATCCAACGCATCAGATTAGTTTTCATACAATTCAGGCATTAGACACTCTTAAATTTGTAGGAAGCGAGGTTGTATATGGCAGCGAAAAATAATAATAATCTTTTTTTTACCTGCAGTTTGATTGAATATATGGGAAGATTGGAGAAACAGCCTCGTTCTCGAATTGTAGATTATCTTGGCAGGAAAAATATAAAACAAATTTATAAATATGCAGATGTGTTTCATTGTGAACCAATAGAAAAAGTGGCTGCAGAATTCATTGAACGATGTGAAATTAGTGAGGGAGATTTTGATAATGTGTCAGCTTGTAAGTATGCGGTTCCTAATTATTGGGATATTGGGGAAGTGTATGAGAGACTGATTGAAGACATATATGACGATGCCGAAATTGAAACGGGAATTTGGGAAATTTATCATTCCTGGATAGACAGGCATATTTCAGATTTTAATACAGATTTTTATTATCAGTCAAGAGAGTATATAGCAGCATGTTATCAGGCTGGAGAAATATTATAGCACAGAAAAGAGGAATTGTTTATGGGTATGGGGGTAAAGGTCAGAGTCTGGGGCAGTTATGCTTTGTTTTCCAGACCTGAAATGAAAGTGGAACGTTGTTCTTATGATGTGATGACGCCGTCAGCGGCACGGGGGATTCTGGAAGCTATTTATTGGCATCCTGGTATGCGATGGATAATTGACAAAATTTATGTAAAAAAACCAATTAAGTTTACCAGTGTGCGGAGAAATGAAGTAAAAAGTAAGGTATCGGCGAGCAAAGTACTTGAGTCTTACAATGGAGGGAAGAAACCATTGTATTTAAGTACGAAAGAAGAGATTGTACAGAGGGCATCGTTATTGTTGAGTGATGTGGAGTATGTTATTGAAGCACATTTTGAAATGACTGAAAAAGCGAATGAAACAGACAATCCAGGAAAGTTTAAAGATATTATCATGAGAAGGTTGAGACGGGGAGAATGTTACCATATGCCATATTTTGGATGTCGTGAATTTCCAGCAAATTTTGAATTATGTCAGGAAGAAGAAATTCATACGGCATATGATGTTGTGGACGAGAAAGACCTTGGATTTATGTTATATGATCTTGACTATTCAGACAAAGAAAATCTCATGCCGATGTTTTTCAGAGCAGTTATGAAGCAAGGTGTGATAGATCTGCGGAATTGTGAGGTGATCCGATGATACTGCAGGCGTTAATGGAGTATTATGAAAATTTAGCAGAGCAGGGAAAATTACCGAGGCAGGGATGGTGCCAGGCAAAAGTTTCCTATGGAATCAATTTGTCTAAAAGTGGCGACATAAAAGATATAGTCTGGCTCAAAAGAGAAGAACAAATGGGAAAAAAGCAGAGCTGGATTCCACAGCTTATGACAGTCCCCGCAATGGTAACACGTTCTTTAGGAGTTTCATCTAACTTTTTATGTGATAATTCAAAATATCTGCTTGGCATTGATAAAGATGGTACTGGGAAACGAATTCTGGAATGTTTTGAAGCAGCGAAAGAAAGACATTTGAATTTATTACAGAATGCTTCTGATGAAATGGCTCAAGCTATCTGTGCTTTTTTTCGTAAATGGAATCCGGAGAAAGCAAAAGAAAATCCAGGTGTTATGGAAAAATGGGAAGACATCACAGATAGTGGAAATCTTATTTTTTGTATGAATGAAAAATATGCCCAGGATGACGATGAAATTGGACAGATATGGGATAACAATAATAAAGAAAATGTGTCTGATGCAGAGGGGACTTGTCTGGTAACAGGAGAAAAAACAGAGATTTCGAGAATTCACAGAAATATAAAAGGCGTTCCGGGAGCCCAGTCGAGTGGTGCAGCACTGGTTTCTTTTAATGCACCAGCATTTGAATCTTATGGAAAAGAGCAGAGCTACAATGCTCCCGTCGGAAAATATGCTGAGTTTGCATATACAAGTGCATTGAATTATCTTTTGGCACAAAGAGAATATACATTTTCTATTGGAGATTCGATAATTGTTTATTGGGCAGAAGCGGCGAAGCAAGAGTATCAGGATGCGTTGTTGGCACTGCTAAATCCAGTAAAGGACAATCAGGATGAAATTCATAGTATTTTTGAGAATCTCAGAAAGAACAGACCGGTTGTGGTTGATGATATAGAACTAAACCCCGCGCAGAAATTTTATATTTTGTGTCTTGCACCTAATGCAGCCAGATTGTCCGTGAGATTTTTTTATCAAAATTCTTTTGGAAACATTATGAAAAATCTGGCACAGCATTATGAACGGATGAAAATTATCAGACCGAGTTATATAGATTATGAATATCTGGGTGTAGATGATATACTCAAGGCAACTGCAAATCTAAATTCCAAAGATAAAAGACCTGTTTCGAATATGGCAGCAATGGTGCTTTTGGCAATTTTACAGGATGCCAGATATCCTGTGAGTTTGTACACAGATACATTAATTCGAATACGAGCAGAGCAGGGAAGAGTAACATGGGAAAGAGCTGCAATCATAAAAGCATATATGATAAAAAATTACAAAAATATGGAAGGGGATACATATATGGGCTTAAATGAAGAGTATACAGATACAGCATATGTGTTAGGACGATTATTTTCTGTTCTGGAATCTATTCAGATGGATGCAAATCCGGGAATAAAGTCTACAATTCGAGATAGGTATTTTAACTCAGCATGTGCTACACCGGCATCGGTATTTCCAGTACTGATTAAGTTAAAAAACAGTCATATCAAGAAGTTGGAAAGGGAAAAAGAAAGTTCAAAGATATATTATGAAAAGCTTCTGACAGAGATTATGGATAAGCTTGAAATATATCCCAAACGTTTGTCTTTGGAAGAACAGGGAAAATTTATTCTTGGTTATTACCATCAGATGCAGAAAAAATATAAGAAAAGGGAGGAAAAATAAATGAGCGAGGTTATCAAAAACAGATATGAGTTTGTAGTATTATTTGATGTGGAAAATGGTAATCCGAACGGAGACCCAGATGCTGGAAATATGCCGCGAATCGATCCGGAGAGCGGCTTGGGACTTGTCACAGATGTCTGCCTGAAAAGAAAAATCCGGAATTATGTAGAAACTGTAAAGGAAGATGAACAGGGATACAAAATTTATATTAAAGAAGATGTACCGTTGAACCGCAGTGACAGAACGGCATGTGAAAGTGTCGGAATAAAAGAAACAGAAGATAAAAAGGTTACGGAAGCCTTAAAAAAATTGAAAAAAAGTGATCCGGATGTAGACTTGAAACTGAAAAATTACATGTGTGAGAACTACTATGACATCAGAACTTTTGGAGCTGTTATGACTACATTTGTAAAAGCTTCTCTGAATTGTGGACAGGTACGGGGACCAGTCCAGATTGGATTTGCAAGAAGTATTGATCCAGTGATCAGTCAGGAAGTTACAATTACCCGTGTGGCAATTACAACAGAAAAAGATGCAGAGAACAAGAGTACAGAAATGGGAAGAAAAAGTATTGTTCCGTATGCACTGTATCGTGCGGAAGGATTTATTTCCGCGAATCTGGCACGAAAAACGACTGGTTTTACAGAAGAGGATCTGGAACTTCTGTGGGATGCGATTATAAATATGTTTGAGAATGATCATTCTGCAGCTCGAGGAAAAATGGCAGTACGTGAACTGATCGTATTCAAACACAGCAAAGAATTGGGAGACTGTCCGGCATATAAACTGTTTGATGCAGTTGAAGTAACACGAAAGGAAGAAATTGAATATCCAAGGAAATATCAGGATTATATTGTTGAAGTACATAACGATAGGATTCCAGATTCTGTAGAAGTGCAAAGGATGATTTGATGGAGTATACAGAAGATGATTATTTGATGATATCAGGTATTCAGCATTTTAAATTTTGCAGAAGACAGTGGGCATTAATTCATGTGGAACAGCAGTGGGCAGAAAACGTGCATACAGTAATTGGAGAATTAATGCATAAAAAAGTTCACGATCCTTATCTGACAGAGAAACGTAAAGATACTATTCTGGTTCGGGCATTACCGGTTTCATCAAGAACTATGGGAGTAAGCGGAGAATGTGACCTTGTGGAGTTTCATAAATGTGAAGATGGGATACGGCTTCATGGACATAGAGGAACGTATTTGATTTATCCGGTAGAATACAAAAAAGGAAAAGCAAAATCTACAGATGCGGACAGATTGCAGCTTGCAGCACAGGCAATGTGTTTGGAAGAAATGTTTTCTGCAACGGTATCGGCAGGTGCACTTTTTTATGGAGAAACAAGACGTAGAGAAGTAGTTGAATTTACAGATGATCTGCGGAATGAAGTCAGGGATATGTTTGAGGAAATGCACCAGTATTTTAGAAGAGGTTATACTCCAAAGGTGAAAACAGGAAAAATGTGCAGTTCCTGCTCCTTGAAAGAACTCTGTCTGCCGAAATTAAACAAGCCTGTTTCTGTGAAGTCATATATAGCTCAGATGCTGAAGGAGGAAGAAACATGAAAAAACTTTTGAACACATTATATGTAACTTCTGAAAATAGTTATCTGGGGCTGGATGGAGAAAATATTGTTGTTTTTGAAGATAATAAAGAAAAGGGACGGCTTCCATTACATAATCTGGAGGGAATTGTTTCGTTTGGATATCGTGGAGTCAGTCCAGCTTTGATGGGAGGATGTGCAGAAAGAAATATTTCTCTTTGTTTTATGACCCCACAGGGAAGATTTCTGGCAAGAGTAACAGGAAAGACGAGAGGAAATGTGCTTTTACGAGAACAGCAGTATGCGAGTTGCCTGGATCCAGTGGTCAGCCTGGAAATTGCAAAAAACTGTATTCTTGGAAAGGTGTATAATGCGAGATGGGTTCTGGAACGTTGCATCAGAGATCATGAGATGCAGGTTGATGCAGAAAAAATAAAAATGGCGTCGGAAAAATTAAAACATGCACTGGAATTGATACAGGTATGCGAATCGAAGGAGCAGTTAAGAGGATTTGAGGGAGAGGCGGCCAGTGTTTATTTTGGAGTTTTTGATGAAATGATTTTACAGCAGAAAAAAGATTTTGTATTTCATGGAAGAAGTAAGAGACCGCCGATGGATAATATGAATGCAATGTTATCCTTTGTGTACACGTTGCTGACAAATACGATAGCCTCTGCCCTGGAATGCGTAGGGATGGACCCTTATGTGGGATATCTGCATACAGAAAGGCCAGGAAGAGTTTCGCTTGCGTTGGATATGATAGAGGAATTGCGAGCTGTACTGGCAGATCGTTTTGTGCTGACATTGGTAAACAAAAAGATTGTGAGTGGGAAAAATTTTACCCAAAAAGAAAATGGGGCAGTGATAATGGATGATGAGCTCCGCAGACGGTTATTGACAGAGTGGCAAAATAAAAAGAAGGAAACCATTACACATCCTTTTTTGAAAGAGAAGGTGGAATGGGGAATGATTCCTTATGTGCAGGCAATGCTTCTGGCAAGATATCTGAGAGGAGATCTTGACAGTTATCCGGTGTTTTTATGGAAATGAGGTGCTGTTATGCTGGTATTAATCACATATGATGTAAATACAGAAACGAATGCGGGAAAGACACGTCTGCGTAAAGTGGCCAAGCAATGTACAAATTATGGAAGAAGAGTACAGAATTCTGTTTTTGAATGCATTGTGGACAACGCACAGTGTGTCGAATTAAAGGCAATATTGTCGGATATTATTGATAAGAATCTGGACAGCCTTCGTTTTTATTATCTTGGAAATAATTATCAGACAAAGATAGAACATATCGGAATAGAACGAGGGATTTCTGTTGATCAGGTATTATTCCTATAAAGTGCGAACCAGAAGTATACAGAAAATCCCCAGAAGATTCGCACCATAAAAAGTTGAAAAAAGCAGGCCCAAAAGAAATGAATAAGATAAAAAATGTGGAAAGGAGTGATGTTAAAATGCAAGTTTGGATTACTTATACGAATATATAAGTGAAAAATTGTTAAAATTTGCTGTCGTTCCCCACGCGGGAACGTGGATTGAAATTGCCGCTTGTATCACGCCTTAACTTTGCTTCTTCGTCGTTCCCCACGCGGGAACGTGGATTGAAATCAGTGAAGCAGCAAAGAAGTCTGTTATGGCAGACGTCGTTCCCCACGCGGGAACGTGGATTGAAATAAGCAAAATTGCGGTGCGTAAATGGAATTTACGTCGTTCCCCACGCGGGAACGTGGATTGAAATTGCTTAATCTCTTTGCTGTTGATATGCTCACATTCGTCGTTCCCCACGCGGGAACGTGGATTGAAATCAATGTCTCTACTCGCTTATTAAGTCGGAATGCGTCGTTCCCCACGCGGGAACGTGGATTGAAATAGTTGACAAGAATGAAAGAAATGGGATACGGTGTCGTTCCCCACGCGGGAACGTGGATTGAAATCGGTAAAGAAATGGCAGAACTGAACAAACAGATCGGTCGTTCCCCACGCGGGAACGTGGATTGAAATTGTCCAGAGATGAACCTCAACTGCTTTTGTTTTGAGTCGTTCCCCACGCGGGAACGTGGATTGAAATACCATTATCGCTTTCTTTAATTTCGCTATTGAATGTCGTTCCCCACGCGGGAACGTGGATTGAAATTGAACAGTATAATGAATGTGTAACTGTGCGTTGTGTCGTTCCCCACGCGGGAACGTGGATTGAAATAGTCATCTGACTAGATGATGTCGGATTTGCCACGTCGTTCCCCACGCGGGAACGTGGATTGAAATGTCGATGGAATAAAATCCAAACTTAGTGATTTGGCAGTCGTTCCCCACGCGGGAACGTGGATTGAAATCTTAGATGCGAATGCGTATTACTGGGTATTGCGTCGTTCCCCACGCGGGAACGTGGATTGAAATAAAACGGGTGTGAAAATATTAATCAGCCCTTGTCGTCGTTCCCCACGCGGGAACGTGGATTGAAATATCCAGCAATTTATCTGTTGCAGCCAGACTTGCTGTCGTTCCCCACGCGGGAACGTGGATTGAAATCACCACTGCGTTGTAAGGTAGCTGCCGTTTCTTTCCGTCGTTCCCCACGCGGGAACGTGGATTGAAATTATTAAGGACACGCACCCAAGAAAGGAGGAGTCGTCGTTCCCCACGCGGGAACGTGGATTGAAATAATATCGTCACAAATATTTTTGCAAAGTTTATCCCGTCGTTCCCCACGCGGGAACGTGGATTGAAATACTCCGGTTGCTGATAATCCATTAAACATACCGGTCGTTCCCCACGCGGGAACGTGGATTGAAATGTCCAGGCACTCAGCCGGTATGCTTTGCCAGTCCGTCGTTCCCCACGCGGGAACGTGGATTGAAATTCTCATACAGTACAGCGACGGTCTTGCGTCTGTGTCGTTCCCCACGCGGGAACGTGGATTGAAATTTTACCGGAAGTGACTTTCTGGATAGAATTTTTGTCGTTCCCCACGCGGGAACGTGGATTGAAATCGGTACACCCCTGTAGATGTTCGCACACCGATTAAGTCGTTCCCCACGCGGGAACGTGGATTGAAATGCCACGTTTTGTTGGTCTAAACACCGGCGTTGATAGTCGTTCCCCACGCGGGAACGTGGATTGAAATTCCATGCATCAGCATTGGTCAGAATATAATCCTCGTCGTTCCCCACGCGGGAACGTGGATTGAAATAGCTGATCGGAGAAATCCGGAGCAAATCCGAATGGTCGTTCCCCACGCGGGAACGTGGATTGAAATACATCTGCTGATTGTATTTGTCGGAATAATCTCGTCGTTCCCCACGCGGGAACGTGGATTGAAATTATTGCCGAAAGGCAGCTTATTTCTAAGTCATAAAGTCGTTCCCCACGCGGGAACGTGGATTGAAATTGTACAGCAATACACCAATCGCAATGCAAGCTGTCGTTCCCCACGCGGGAACGTGGATTGAAATTATCACAGGTCGGTGGAAAAGTTGTGGTACATGGTCGTTCCCCACGCGGGAACGTGGATTGAAATCGACACGTACCATTGCCGTTAGTGCATGGCGGCAGTCGTTCCCCACGCGGGAACGTGGATTGAAATATACTCACACCCCCGCATAAAGAATCGGCATTCCATGTCGTTCCCCACGCGGGAACGTGGATTGAAATATCGGAAGAATCATTGTGAGTGGCTTGTTACGATGTCGTTCCCCACGCGGGAACGTGGATTGAAATCGATTTTTATGATTAATCCGGTGGATAATATAGCGTCGTTCCCCACGCGGGAACGTGGATTGAAATTGAGCATGATGTATGACATTGAAGAGAACACAGAGTCGTTCCCCACGCGGGAACGTGGATTGAAATCTTGCGAGCGTAATGGGATAGAGGAGAAAAGAATGTCGTTCCCCACGCGGGAACGTGGATTGAAATTTGTTCTTTTCTGCGTCCACATAACAACCACAAAGTCGTTCCCCACGCGGGAACGTGGATTGAAATTGCTTCTTTGTAAGACTTTAATTCTTCAAGCCACGTCGTTCCCCACGCGGGAACGTGGATTGAAATCTTCCAAAACTTTTGTGAAATTATTCGGCTTTACGGTCGTTCCCCACGCGGGAACGTGGATTGAAATCAAGTACTTCCGCTCGCATATTGGAAAGTTCCTTGGTCGTTCCCCACGCGGGAACGTGGATTGAAATTTTACGTAACGTTTGATTTCTTTAATTTCTTTACTGTCGTTCCCCACGCGGGAACGTGGATTGAAATCATACGTAGATGGTCTTTTCCGATCCGGTGAAAAAGTCGTTCCCCACGCGGGAACGTGGATTGAAATGCTATTGAATCTGCAATTATCGCAATACATATGGTCGTTCCCCACGCGGGAACGTGGATTGAAATATAAGTGAATCATCAAGTACCTTGACTGTAAATTGTCGTTCCCCACGCGGGAACGTGGATTGAAATATATACCCCAGAATATAATGTTTTTTATCTTCGTCGTTCCCCACGCGGGAACGTGGATTGAAATTTTAATAAGTTGCTAAGTGCTTCATAAGAAGTACAGTCGTTCCCCACGCGGGAACGTGGATTGAAATCTGTTAAATCAATCATCAGAATCCCCTCCTGTAATCGTCGTTCCCCACGCGGGAACGTGGATTGAAATACGGAATCGGACGAGGATGTGTTTAAAGTAGATGAGTCGTTCCCCACGCGGGAACGTGGATTGAAATCTGTTGGTGTAATTACACTAGGAGTAACATTGACGTCGTTCCCCACGCGGGAACGTGGATTGAAATCCATTTGCTCACACCGTCTATGTAGCGAATTCTCGTCGTTCCCCACGCGGGAACGTGGATTGAAATCGTTTACTGTCAACTATGTTGGCGAACGTGTAAAGTCGTTCCCCACGCGGGAACGTGGATTGAAATCTGCAGTCAGATAGTGGATTATATACGAACACCGTCGTTCCCCACGCGGGAACGTGGATTGAAATTTTTTATAAAATGAAGAAGCAGGCACTTGGATATTGTCGTTCCCCACGCGGGAACGTGGATTGAAATCTTAAATCCAAGATGTTTTAATGTTGATCCCATGTCGTTCCCCACGCGGGAACGTGGATTGAAATAACAAACTGCATAACCACCACAAGAGCGTCTGCAGTCGTTCCCCACGCGGGAACGTGGATTGAAATAACTGTCCGTCCCACACGGATACAAACGGACAAAGTCGTTCCCCACGCGGGAACGTGGATTGAAATCGATGAGTAAATTTATATTTATTGGATCATTGGAGTCGTTCCCCACGCGGGAACGTGGATTGAAATTGTAATCTGCTGATCTGATATGTCAGCCCAGTCAGTCGTTCCCCACGCGGGAACGTGGATTGAAATGCTACTTTACTGGAACTCTGCAAAAATTACACTCGTCGTTCCCCACGCGGGAACGTGGATTGAAATAACCATCATATTAATGATATGTCTTGGGGTTCTGGTTGTTCCCCACGCAGTAACCAATATCCTTGCCTGCTACTCCAAATTGTGCTAAACTTATTGCGGAACAATCGTGTTGCAGGGTGGTTGACCGCTATTCTATATAGAGTGAAGCCGATGAAGTAATTTTTCGTATAGAAAAACCACCCCTAAACTTTGACCGGTAGCAGGGTGGCATTTCTATTCTTATTATCGAGATCAACCCCTTGTGGGCGGTTGTTCTCTTTTGTTAAAGAATATCACATTCTATGATTAAATTCAAGTTTTCTACTGTTTTTTGGAGAAGATAAGGAGTATCTACATGAACAATCTACTAAATAAAATCCACCAGCAGAACGCAACTGCTTTCACCCACAGCGGTAAATTCCATGCAGATGATGTGTTTTCGGCTGCGTTATTACTATATTTAAATCCGGAGATTACGATCACACGTGGCAACCGCGTGCCGAATGATTTTGAGGGCATCGTGTTTGATATTGGCAGAGGCAGATACGATCATCACCAGAAGGACAGCAGAGTTCGAGAGAATGGCATTGCATATGCGGCATTTGGGCTTCTCTGGGAGGAGCTTGGATCAGAAATCCTCGGTGAAGAACTGGCGCATAAATTCGATGAATCCTTTGTGCAGCCACTGGATAATAACGATAACACCGGTGAAAAAAACGAGCTTGCTTCACTGATCGGAAATTTCAATCCAACCTGGGATGCTGAAGGAAGCAACGATGAAGCCTTTTTCCAGGCTGTCAGTGTTGCCGGAATGATTCTGGAAAACAAATTTGACCGTTACAGAGGAAATGAGCGTGCAGACAAACGAGTAGAAGAAATCTACGAAAGACATATGCAGGCATTTCATGACAGAGAAAAACACAGCGAGGATGCAAAGATTCTGATTCTGCCGGAGTTTGTACCGTGTCAGAAATTCCTTTCTGAGACGCCAGTTGCATTTGTGATCTTTCCGTCTAACAGAGGCGGTTACTGCATTCAGCCGCAGAAAAAAGAATACTCCATGAATTACAAATGCAGTTTTCCAGCTGAATGGCTCGGCCTTGAGAACGAAGAACTGCAGGAGGTTACAGGGCTCAAAACAGCCGGTTTCTGTCACAAAGGTGGTTTCCTTATGACAACCGGTGAACTTGTGGATGCAGTACAGGCATGTAAGCTAAGCATGGAACAGTTTTACGAGAAACCTGTGATCGTAAGCTTTGGCGGAGATACAGAATACGATGAACTCATCCATCAGCTTCCAAAATTACAGGCAGCAGAAATCATTCATATAGATTTTCCAACACTTCCGGAAGTTGAAATCCAGGGAGTTTATGCAGAAGTAACCATGGAAAAACAGGAGTGGAAATCCAGAGTCAAAGAGCAGGTAAAACAGATCCTGAAATACAAGCCAGAGGCCGTTTTTGTCGGAGAAAATCTCTTCGCGGCATATCCAATCGTACATGCACTGCGCAAAAAACATATCCCGGTGCTTGTGTTGGCAGAAAAAGATGGACAGAAGTTGATCGTGCGTATTCCATCAGGGTCCTAAACTGATAAAATCGCAGTATCTCTAAAAACATACATAAGATGTGCAAAGGAGGCGTGATAACAGATGATTCGTCTTCAGGATATTGCTGAAATGGCTGGTGTCAGCCGCACTACCGTATCAAATGTCATAAACGGAAATACGAAAAGAGTTTCCCAGAAAACGATTGATAAGATCACAGCAATCCTTAAAGAACAGAACTATGTTCCGCATATGGGCTCGGTGATGCTTTCTGGTCATGGTTCCAGAATTATAGGAGTAGTCCTGGGTTTTACCTATGCTCATGGCATGCAGTCCCTTCAGGATCCTTTTGTGGGAGAACTTATTGGAAACATCCGTATGGAAACGGAAGAAAAAGGATATTACGTTATGCTCATCGGCGGCGAAGATATTCAGAATGTAGTAGACATTGCGTCAAAATGGAATGTTGAGGGACTGATCATCCTTGGATACAATGAAGAAAGATACCGCAGTCTTTCACGTAAGCTGAATAAGAAAATGATCCTGATCGATGCTTATCCTGAAGGTGCCTATACCTTCCAGAATGTCGGTGTAGATGATTATTCAGGAGGATACCAGATAGGAGAATATCTCTATTCCTGTGGATATAAAAAGGCTTTGTTTATTGCGGAAACTGAAAGAGACAGCGACTATTATCGATGGATGGGATTCAAGCAGGCAATGGAAAAGAAGGGCGGATTCTGCAGTCGTTCCCGATACATTGTTGTTCCAGGTGAGAAAAAATACCGTCTCAGGAAATACGAAGAACTTTTACCGCGTTTCCTTGAAGCAAAAGCACTGGCTTTTTCGTCAGACTATGATGCAATTGAAGCAATGAACTTCTTTTTTGATAAAGGGATCAGGGTTCCGGATCAGATTTCCATCACAGGTTATGATGACAGTATGTATGCGAGTATGGTCCGCCCAAAACTGACGACAGTTCATCAGGATGTCCAGAAAAAAGCACATATGGCTCTGAAACGTCTGATGAAGCTGATCCAGGGAGAAGAATTGAAGGAATTAAATATAAAAAGTTCGGTTTATTTAGTAAAGAGGGATTCTGTCAGAGAATGACAGAGTCCTTCTTTTTTTATGCCGCATAGCAAAGAAAACCAGAAAAACGAAACTGGATTTGTATAAAACACACAAAAAAACAACAGAAACTTTGGACAAATTTTAAGTTTCGCGAGAAACCTGTTGATTTTACTGGGATGCAGGAGTTATGATAAAGTCACCGAAAGGGAAGAGGACAGACGGGTTCGAGGTAACATTTCCCAGATCAATGGTCCTGCGCAGCTTTCATACTTCTAAAAAACATCATGGAGGAAAGAAAAGATGAATAATAAAAAATTGTCAGTTTGTTACTGGTTGGTACTTATTCCTGTACTGCTTGTATATCTTTTCTGCCAGAAATGGATCATGAACGGTGTTGTTGCCGGAGCAGTCAAGTAATAAATGAAACCTGCGGAGTAATTCGCAGGTTTCGTTAACAAAATAATAAACAGGAGATGATTAATAACATGGAGAAAAAATGGTGGAAAGAAAGTGTGGTATATCAGATATATCCTAAAAGTTTTAAAGACAGCAACGGAGACGGCGTGGGCGATATCAGAGGAATCATACAGAAGCTTGATTATCTTAAAGAGCTTGGCGTAAATGTGTTATGGATATCTCCGATGCTGGAATCTCCTCAGGATGATAATGGTTATGATATTTCTGATTACCGCAGAATTTATAAAGAATATGGAAATATGGAGGACTACGAAGAACTTTTGTCAGAAGCTCACAAAAGAGATATCAGAATTCTGATGGATCTCGTAGTCAACCATACATCTGATGAACATAACTGGTTTGTTGAAAGTCGAAAATCAAAAGATAATCCATATCGAGATTATTATATCTGGAAAGATCCGGTAAACGGAAAAGAACCAAATAACTGGGGCGGAGCGTTCGGCGGTTCTGCATGGGAATATGATCCTCAGACTCAGATGTATTACCTGCATCTGTTCTCAAAGAAACAGCCGGATCTCAACTGGGAAAACGAGAAAGTACGCCAGGAAGTTTATGATATGATGACATTCTGGTGTGAAAAAGGAATCGACGGTTTCCGTATGGATGTTATCAGTATGATCTCCAAAGACCAGACTTTCCCGGACGGAGAAATGAACAACAGCCTTTATGGCGATTTTGGACCATATTGCGTACATGGTCCGAGGGTTCATGAATTTCTTCAGGAAATGAACAGAGAAGTACTTTCCAGATATGATATCATGACAGTTGGTGAAACTTCAGGAGTTACTATCGAAGAGGCACAGAAATATGCGGGAGAAGCCGGAAAAGAACTGAATATGGTATTTCAGTTTGAGCATGTGGATAATGGAAGCGGTGATTACGGAAAGTGGACAACTGAGAAATATGATTTCAAAGAGTTCAAGCGCATCATGATCAAATGGCAGGAAGAACTTCAGGGCAAAGCATGGAACAGCCTGTTTCTTGGAAATCATGATCAGCCGAGAAGTGTCAGCCGTTTTGGAAATGATAATCCGGCATACAGAGAAACTTCTGCAAAAATGCTTGCAACCTGTCTTCATATGATGCAGGGAACACCGTATGTATATCAGGGCGAAGAACTTGGTATGACAAATGTTTACTTTGACAAACTGGAAGATTATCGTGATATTGAGAGCATCAATTTCTTTACAGAACTTACGGAAGCAGGACTTATGACTCCGGAATATATGATGAAATGTCTGATGCTGAGAAGCCGTGATAATGCCCGGACTCCAATGCAGTGGGATGATTCAGAACAGGCCGGATTTACAGATGGTGAGTCCTGGATCAAAGTGAATCCGAACTACAAAGAAATCAATGCAGCACAGCAGCTTGAAGATCCGAATTCTATTTTCTATTATTATCAGAAACTGATCCGTCTGCGTAAAGAAAAAGACATTATTGTTTACGGTGGATTTGAGCCGCTTTATCGTGACGACGAGCAGATTTTTGCATACATAAGAAGACAGGAACAGGAAAAACTTCTGACAGTCTGCAATTTCAGTGACAAAAATGCAGAGATGGAGATTCCGGAAGAATTCAAAGGAGCAGAATGTCTGATCACAAATCTTGACAGAACTGTATTTGAAGGTAGAATTGTATTGAAACCATATGAAGCATTTGTACTTTATAAAAAATAAGAGGTAGCACAGAGATGATCAGAAAATACAGATATGGAACTCCGTTTGATACGGAGGCACTGACCGAAAAAATCGAAACAGCTGAGGGCGTTTTTCCATATGGAGAGATCAGCCAGAATGAGGGATTTGCTTTTACCTATATCATGGACGAAGATGATATTGTCTATGGTCTGGGCGAATCCAACCGTGGAATCAATAAGAGAGGTTACTGCTATATCAGCAACTGTACAGATGATGCAATTCATACAGAGGGCAAGCGTTCTCTGTATGGAGCTCACAATTTTATTGTCGTGAGCGGCAAAACTACTTTTGGACTGTTTTTTGACTATCCGTCAAAACTGACCTTTGATATTGGATATACCAGAATGGACACACTCCAGGTATCCTGCGATAATGCAGATCTGGATATCTATGTCATCGAAGGAGAAAATGCTTACGACATCGTAAAACAGTTCCGTCGTGTGATCGGCCGCAGCTACATTCCGCCGAAGTTCGCTTTCGGTTTTGGACAGAGCCGCTGGGGTTATACAACAAAAGAAGACTTCCGTGCAGTGGCAAAAGGATATCGCGAGAATCATATCCCGATCGACATGATCTACATGGATATTGATTATATGCAGGACTTTAAAGACTTCACAGTCAATGAAAAAAACTTTCCTGATTTCCCTGAATTTGTAAAGGAAATGAAAGACCAGGAGCTTCGCCTGATCCCGATCATTGATGCCGGCGTCAAGGTGGAAAAAGACTACGAGGTATATGAGGAAGGTGTAAAAAATAACTTCTTTTGTAAAAGAGAAGATGGCAGTGATTTTGTTGCAGCAGTGTGGCCGGGAGACACCCATTTTCCGGATATGCTGAATCCGGAAGCCCGGAAATGGTTCGGAGATAAATACCGTTTCCTGATCGACCAGGGAATCGAGGGATTCTGGAACGATATGAATGAACCGGCAATCTTTTATTCTTCTGAGGGACTTGCAGAGGCAAAAGAATTCGCCGGAAAATTTGCAAAAGACACCGAAGGCAAGATCCATCCGTGGGCAATGCAGGCAAAGATGAAAGATATTGTTAACAGTCCGGAGGATTACAAAAGATTCTATCACAATGTAAATGGTAAGAAAATCCGCCACGACAAAGTGCATAATCTTTTTGGTTATAACATGACAAGAGCAGCTGGAGAAGCATTCGAACGCATTGATCCGGAAAAACGTTTCCTGATGTTTTCCAGATCTTCTTATATTGGAATGCATCGTTACGGAGGAATCTGGATGGGAGACAATAAATCCTGGTGGTCACACATCCTTTTAAATCTGAAGATGCTTCCATCTTTGAATATGTGTGGATTTATGTACACAGGCGCAGACCTTGGCGGATTTGGTGACGACACGACCAGAGATCTTCTGCTCCGTTTCCTTGCACTCGGTGTGTTTACACCTCTGATGCGTGATCATGCGGCAGAAGGAACAAGAGAACAGGAATGTTACCAGTTCGAAAACATCGAAGATTTCCGCAGCGTCATTAACGCTAGATATCGTCTTGTGCCGTATCTTTACAGTGAATACATGAAAGCTGCGTTGAATGACGATATGTACTTTAAACCGCTTGGCTTCGTTTATCCGGATGATAAGATGGCAATCCGCGTCGAAGACCAGCTGATGCTTGGCAACGAGATCATGATCGCACCGGTATACGAGCAGAACGCAAGGGGCCGTTACGTTTACCTGCCAGAAGAAATGAAATTTATCAAGTTCATGCCGGATGGAAGCATTTCTGAAGAAGTCCTCGAAAAGGGAGTTCATTATGTGGATGTTGCTCTCAATGAAGTGCCTCTTTTCATTCGCAGCGGCAAATGCATCCCGGTTGCAGAAGCAGCAGAGTGCGTGAAGGATATTGATACAGAAAATATGCAGCTTATCGGATATGAAGGCAGCAGCTATACTCTGTATGAAGATGATGGAATCCATAAAGATTATGATAAGAAAGAAAATTATCGGGTTCTGACGAAATAAGGTAATAATGAAATTGAATATGTCTGGATGAATTTAATTCACAGAATATGGTTGAATGAAAAAGTAACTTCCACCATACATTGGCACAGGTAAAATAAGACCTTTTTGCAGGACTAACATCCATATAGTTCTGGATTATTCGTAAAAATTAACATATAATAAGGGCAGAAAACAAAGCTTTTTCTGGAAGATGGGCATGATTTTGGGACCACTGAAAGTACTTTTGAAAAAGTAACTTCCACCGGCCTGATTATGAAACCAGCACCGGAAATGGATCTTGCAGTTACTTTTTCAAGAGTGATGGCTTAAGGATCACCTGGTTGGCGGGAATCCTTTCCAGCTGGCAGAGGTCCAGCAGTTTTCTGTCTATCAGCAGCAGAGCCAGTTCAAACGGGGTGCAGCCGTTTAAACTGGCTCTTGCTACGCTATTGATGTGGTTGGTGATCAGAGTTACTTGTTCCTGGTCCAAGCCTGCGAATGTCGTACCTTTGGGGATAATATAACGGATGAATTCATGATTTTTTTCCAGACGTCCCTTCTGCCAGGAAGCCATGGGATCGCAGTAAAAGACACGGGATAGAAGTTCACCTTCAGGCCGTTCAAAAATAGCTGGATCTTTGAATGAGGCACCATTGTCTGTAAGAATGACCGGAAAGAGTTTTCGATATAGCTCTGCTCCCAGATGGGTATATATTCGCTGAAACACATCTTGTACGTTGTCCTTCCTGTCAGCCTCCATAAGAAAAATAAGCATAAGGCTACAATTACGGAAAAGCATGGTCAACAGTACTTGTTCTGATTTTCCCCCGGCACCTTCCACCACATCTAATTCCACCACATTTGTATCTGGAAACTTTTCCAGATATCTCTCAAAATCCTGATAGGATCTGTCTTTTCTATATCCAGTGTTGTCAGGTTCTCTGCGGACCTGCCGACGTTTTTTGTAGCGGACCTTCCGGGGAAGGTCGAGGTTGATTGCAGTGAAGTATCCCTGGTCTATATAGTTGTAGAGGGTCCTTATAGAACAAGGGACGGATTCCTGATTAGAAGCAAAGATATGGGACAAAGGCTGTCCCTGCAGAAGCAGAGGGGAAACCAGACGGTCCAGCTGTTCCAGGGACTCAGGAGTCTGGTTAATCCCAGACCGTGAAGAAGATTTTGTTTCACTGTAAATATCGTTGGCATAATTGGCCCTGTAGAAATAGAAGTCGTGGGAACAGTTGCGTATCTGAGGGCAGTCATTACACACGTAGGGGGGCTTTTTTAACTTTTGGCAGAGTCTGGGAGTAAAGTCAGGACAATACATGGAACAGCGCTTAGGGCGGCATTTCCAGCATAAGGAATTACAAGTCTGATTCCCGCAGATATGCTGCTTTACACAGTTCTGAAAATGCTCGCATTCTGAGCGCTTCCGCTGGGTTTCGTTTTGAAAATGAGGAACCCGGAAAAGGTGACGCCGAATCTCCTTGGAAATGGTAGAAGAATCCTTGTTGATTCTGCAGGCAATCTGCGTGAAATTTTCCCCACGGCTGATACCATGTTCAATGGCAGCACGATCAGCAAGGGTAAGGTGTTTTTTGTTTCCAGTAGCTTTAGTAGACATAAATGAATCCTCCTATACAATAAAAATATCCCATTTCCGGTAGTTGGAGGATATGACCAGGGAGGAGCCCTGGTATTTCTTATAGAATAAACGATTGCAAGACTAACTTCCACCCCCAGTTCCTAATGTAGAGCAAAACAGACTAAAGGTGGAAGTTAGTTTTTCATTTAAGGGTTCACAGAATATTCATAAATAATTAGCACTCTCCTCTTTACAGTGCTAACAATATATGTTATATTACGAGTATAACAAAGATAACCAAAGGATACGGAAAGAAATTTCAGTATCCTTTTCCTACGATATACAAGGAGGAGAGCCTATGAACATCAGTAAATTTACTCAAAAATCAGTGCAGGCTGTTCAGGATCTTGAAAAGGTTGCTTACGAATACGGCAACCAGGAAGTAGAGCAGGAGCATCTTCTGTATGCCCTGTTAACGCAGGAAGACAGCCTGATCCTCAAATTGATCGAAAAGATGGAGATCAATAAGGATTATTTTATCAATACAGTGAAAAAAGCTCTGGATGCAAAAGTAAAAGTATCCGGTGGTGATCTGAGATTTGGGCAGTATCTGAACAAATCTCTGGTAAACGCAGAAAACGAAGCAAAAGCTATGGGAGACGAATACGTTTCTGTTGAGCATCTGTTCCTGTCCCTGCTGACACAGCCAAGCCCAAGCATGAAGAAAATCTTCAACGAGTTTGGAATCACCAGAGAGAGATTTCTCCAGGCACTTTCAACTGTAAGAGGTAACCAGAGAGTTGTCAGCGACAATCCTGAAGCAACCTATGACACCTTAAATAAATATGGTGAGGATCTTGTCGAAAAAGCAAGAAACCAGAAACTGGATCCAGTCATCGGCCGTGATGCAGAAATCCGTAACATCATCCGAATCCTTTCCCGTAAGACAAAGAACAACCCGGTATTGATCGGTGAACCTGGCGTTGGTAAAACAGCAGCTATCGAAGGTCTTGCACAGCGAATTGTTGCAGGTGATGTGCCGGAAGGCCTTAAAGAAAAGAAAATCTTCGCACTGGATATGGGCGCACTTGTTGCAGGTGCAAAATACCGTGGCGAATTTGAGGAACGTCTGAAAGCAGTTCTTGAAGAAGTCAAAAAGAGCGAGGGTGAAATCATCCTCTTCATCGATGAACTTCATCTGATCGTCGGCGCCGGCAAAACAGATGGTGCAATGGACGCAGGCAACATGCTGAAACCTATGCTTGCCAGAGGTGAGCTGCACTGTATTGGTGCAACCACACTGGATGAGTATCGTCAGTACATTGAAAAAGACGCTGCTCTTGCACGTCGTTTCCAGCCAGTCATGGTTGATGAGCCGACAGTAGAAGATACCATTTCCATTCTTCGTGGCCTGAAAGAAAGATACGAAGTATTCCATGGTGTTAAGATCACAGACAGTGCCCTTGTTGCGGCAGCAACTCTTTCTCACAGATACATTACCGACAGATTTCTTCCTGACAAAGCAATCGACCTTGTCGATGAAGCATGCGCACTGATCAAGACAGAACTGGATTCCATGCCGACAGAGCTGGATGAACAGAGACGTAAGATCATGCAGTTAGAGATTGAGGAATCTGCTCTTAAGAAAGAAACAGATAATCTGAGTAAAGAACGTCTGGCAGACCTGCAGAAAGAACTTGCAGAAATGAGAGACACCTTCAATACTCAGAAAGCACAGTGGGATAATGAGAAACATTCTGTAGAGAAGCTCCAGAAATTACGTGAGCAGATCGAGGATATCAATAAACAGATCCAGAAAGCAAAACAGAACTATGATCTGGAAAAAGCAGCCGAGCTGCAGTATGGAGAACTTCCAAAACTTCAGCAGCAGCTGGAGATTGAGGAAAAACAGGTCAAAGAAAGTGACCGTAGCCTGGTACATGAGGCAGTTACAGACGATGAGATTGCAAGAATCATTTCTCGTTGGACAGGCATCCCGGTAACCAAACTTACTGAGGGAGAGAGAACAAAACTTCTTGGCCTGGAAGATGAACTGCATAAACGTGTGATCGGACAGGATGAAGGTGTACGTCTTGTGACAGATGCAATCCTTCGTTCCAAAGCAGGTATCAAAGATCCGACCAAACCAATCGGTTCATTCCTTTTCCTTGGACCTACCGGTGTTGGTAAGACAGAACTTGCAAAAACTCTGGCAGCAACGCTGTTTGATGACGAACAGAATATGGTACGAATCGATATGAGTGAGTACATGGAGAAATATTCTGTATCTCGTCTGATCGGAGCGCCTCCGGGATATGTTGGATACGATGAAGGCGGTCAGCTGACGGAAGCTGTTC
>OLVW01000835.1_pt1 | contig 28895 bp, 25 predicted proteins | sample 1673301 | NCBI WGS metagenome assembly OLVW01 (sample SAMEA3178941, study PRJEB25190) | human gut metagenome
GGTGCCGGGCCTCGTCACGGGTCAGGTCGCCCTTTTCCACCATATCCTCCACCACGGAGTGGTCCCGGCTCACCTGCCGGATGCCCTCACGGGTGATGTGGTAGGCCCGGCTGTCGCCCACGTTGCTCACCAGCGCCAGATCGTCCCGGACCACGGCGGAGACCAGCGTGGTCCCCATACGCTCAAAGCCCGGATGGGCCAGCCCGTACTCCCGGACGGCATCGTTGGAGAGAGCCACGGCGTAGCCCGCCGCCTGCTCCAGCTGTCCGGCGCTCATGCCGGGGCGCAGGCTCCGGCTCAGCTCACGGGTGAAGGTCTCCACCGCTATGGCGCTGGCCATCCGTCCCCCCTGCGTACCGCCCATGCCGTCGCAGACCACCGCCACGGTGTAGCCGTCCGGCGTCAGCACGGCGCAGGCGTCCTGATTCTCGCTGCGTACCAGACCACGGTCCGTTACGCTCCATACTCTCATTGCAGGTTCCTCCCTTCCTCCATGGCCTTGCGGCGCAGCTGACCGCAGGAGGCGTCGATATCGCCGCCAAGGCTCCGCCGCACGGTGGCGGTGACGCCATGGGACTGTAATCTCTTTTGAAATGCCGCTGTGCGGCGGCTGGGCTTGAAGGGGCTCTCCACCACATCGTTCAGGGGGATGAGGTTCACGTGGCCCGGCATCCCGGCGATGCGCCGGGCGATGAGGTCCGCCTGCCAGTCATGGTCGTTGACGCCGTCGATCATGGCGTACTCAAAGGAGATGCGGCGGCCCGTCTTTTGGAAGTAATCGTGGCAGGCGGCGAACAGCTCCTCCACGTCATAGGCCCGGTTCACGGGCATGATGCGGGAACGGGTCTCGCTGTCCGGGGCATGGAGGGACACCGAGAGCGTCAGCTGGAGCTGAAGCTCCGCCAGACGCCGGATGCCCGGTATCACGCCGCAGGTGGACAGGCTGATGTGCCGCATCCCGATGTTCAGCCCCTTGGGGTGGTTCACCAGCGTCAGAAACCGCAGCACGGTATCCATGTTGTCCAGAGGCTCTCCAATGCCCATCAGCACGATATTGGAGATCTCCCGGCCGGAATCCAGCTGGGTGAACAGCACCTGATCCAGCATCTCCGAGGGGGTCAGGTCACGGACCTTTCCGGCGATGGTACTGGCGCAGAAGGCGCAGCCCATGCGGCAGCCCACCTGCGTGGACACGCACACGGTATTGCCGTAGTGGTAGCGCATGACAACGGTCTCGATGCAGTTGCCGTCCGCCATGCGCAGCAGATACTTCACAGTACCGTCCTTGGCCTCCTGACGACGCTCGATCTGCGGTGCAGCGATATAAAAGGTTTCTTCCAGCTTTGCCAGCAGGGTCTTGGGCTGGTCGGTCATGGCAGAAAACTCGGTGACCAGCTTCTGGTGCACCCAGTGGAAGATCTGCTTTGCCCGGAAGCCCGGCTGCCCCAGAGCTTTCAGCTCTGCGGTCAGCTCTGCCAGCGTCAGGGAAGAAATACAGCGTTTTTGTTTCATTCTGTTCTCCTATAACAGGATACGACCCTTAGAGAGTCGTGGTTATTGCGTTCCGGCGGCTTTTTGCAGCACACACAGGAAAAAACCGTCCATGCCGGTGCGAGTGGGCACTGAGAGGCAGCCGTACTCCCCTGCCGTCATTCCGGCGGGCAGCGGCACCTCCGGTGCACAGACCGCAAATTCCGGGTGGCGCTGCAAAAAGGCTGCGATCTGCTGCTGATTTTCTGCCGGGTCGATGGTGCAGGTGGAGTAGACCAGTCGCCCGCCCGCCTTGAGCAGCGCCGCAGCGGTATCCAGAATTGCCGCCTGTGTGGCAAGCAGTTCTGCCTGCCGGTCAGCTTCCAGCTTTTTATAGCGCAGATCCGGCTTTTTTGCCAGAATGCCCAAGCCGCTGCAAGGCACATCCGTCAGGATGCGGTCTGCCATGGGCAGTGCAGGGTTCGGTTTGGTGGCATCATTACAAAGGGTATGCACCCCGGTAAAGCCCATGCGGTCTACCGCGGTGCGGATCAGCCCCACACGGTTTTCGGCTGCATCGCAACTGTACAGTGTTCCTGTGCCCTGCATCTGCTCGGCCAGCAAAATCGTTTTGCCGCCGGGGGCAGCGCACAGGTCCAGCACCGTTTCACCGGGGGCTGCGCCCACGCAAAGGGCTGCCAGCTGACTGGCCTGTCCTTCTACATGGTAGTATCCCTGCCGGAACAGCTCGTTGTCCGCCGGGCTGCCCGCGAACCGTGCCAGCACACTGCCGGACACGATGCCCTGCCGCACCTCTGCTGCGCCCTGCTCTGTAAGCAGCGCACACAGCTGTGCAGCGCTGGCCTTGAGGGGGTTTGCACGCAAACTGGTCAGACCGCCATCGGCCTGATAGGTCAGGATGCCCAGTGCTTCATCCGGGTAGTTTTTGTGGAGGAATTCTGCCACATCCCGCCCGGCAGAGCCTAAAACCATCAGGCGCTGGATCTCGTCTGTAAAGACGGCAGCGTCTAAATCATAGCCGCAGGCCTTGCGCAGCACGGCGTTGACAAGGCCGGAGGCGCTGGATTTTTTAAAGGTGCGGGTCAGCTTGACCGCTTCGTTCACCGCAGCGGAGACAGGCACCTGCATATAGCGCGCCTGTGCCAGAGCAGCGCGCAGAATCTCCCGCACGGGTGCATCCAGCTTCGCCAGACCCTTGGGCAGAAACTGCTCCAGAATATAGTCCAGCGTGCCGCGATGCTCCAGCACGGTGTAGAAGATGGCACTTGCAAAAGCCTTATCCCGGCCTTCCAGCTTCTGGCGTTTGAGCTCTGCATCCAGAACCAGATTGGAAAAGCCGTTCTGCTCCTGCCGTACCAGTGCGGCAACCGCTGCCGCACGCGGATTTGCGGCCATCAGAGGCTATCCCCCGTTTTCAGGCGCAGGCCCGCTGCAAAAGCGGTGCCGTCCATGGGCTTTTTGCCCTCCGGCACGACCTCCAGCAGTTGGATAGCACCCTCGCCGCAGGCTATGGTCAGAGGCTTTGTAGCCAGCACAGTGCCGGGAGCTTCACCGTTGGCGGCAGCCACGCGGCAGGACATCACCTTAATCTTTTTGCCGCCGGAAGTGATAAACCACGCACCCGGCCAAGGGTTCATGCCGCGCACCCAGTTGTGGATATGGGCGGCAGAGTCTGTAAGGTGGAACTCTGCCATCTCCTTGTTCAGCATGGGGGCAAGGGTGGCGTTTTCGTGCTGTTGCGGCACAGCTGTCAGAGTGCCTGCGGCGATTTGGGGAATGGTCTCGCACAGAGCTTCGGCACCCACAGCGGTAACGCGGTCGAACAGTTCGCCGCTGGTCTCCTCGGGGTCGATGGCGATTTTTTTGCAGTACAGCACATCGCCGGTATCCAGACCCTCATCCATCTGCATAATGGAAACGCCAGTCTCGGCATCGCCGTTCAGCACCGACCACTGTACTGGGGCGCTGCCGCGGTACTTCGGCAGCAGCGAAACGTGCAGGTTGATGCAACCATAGTGGGGCATTTCCAGCACGGACTTCGGCAGGATGCAGCCATAGGCCACCACCACGATCAGCTCCGGGGCGAGGGCGCGGATGTTTTCATCCTCACTGCCGTCCCGCAGGGTGCGGGGCTGGAACACAGGCGTACCATGCGCCAGTGCAACCTCCTTGACCGGCGGCGCGGTGAGCACCTGCTTGCGACCGACAGGCTTATCCCGCCGGGTGTACACGGCACAGATATCGTGCCCGGCAGCATACAGGGCTTTCAGGCACTCGGCAGCAATATCCGGCGTGCCCATGAACAAAATGCGCATCAGTTGTTTCCTTTCGCTTCGCGGGCGGCCTTTTTGCCTTCCTCGGTATCCTCGTAGAAGTACTCGCTGGATTCCATGATGGTGATGCCGTCCAGATGGTCGTTCTCGTGCTGGATGCAACGGCCCAGCAGACCGTCGGCTTCCAGCTCAAACCATTCGCCGTTGCGGTCCTGTGCACGCACCTTGACGGCAACCGGGCGGGTCACAGCGCCGTTGTGCCCCGGGAAGGACAGACAGCCCTCGTAGGCGGTCTCTTCCTCCTCAGAAACAGCAAGGATCTCGGGGTTGACAAAATCAATGAACTTGTACTCGTAATCCTCGGGGATCTCCTCCGGGGCGTCGGTGGTGTCCCACACCACGAACAGGCGGCGCATCATACCCACCTGCGGGCCAGCCAGACCCACGCCGTCGGCGGCGATCATGGTCTCGCGCATATCGTCCAGCAGAGTAGCCAGACGGTCGTCAAAATTGGTCACGGGGCGGCAGACTTTGTTCAGGATGGGGTCGCCTTCTTTAACAATATTACGGATAGCCATAATGGTACCTCCAAATCAAGCTTTTAATTCTTGTTGTATCCAAACTCTCTTGTCCGAAGTGTTTCTTTCCACCAGGACTCACGTCTCAAAATGTATTCGTCATCCATCCTTGCATTATAATTTTCAAGGATAGAATACTGGAAATTTTCTTTTACATAATCGAAGCCCTGCTTTTTTACGAGCTCTTTTAATGCTTCGTTTCCACCATGGCCATCAGCAATATAATTTGACCAACGTTGGAGAAGCATTCCCGTCTGCGATGTAGCAGAGCCAACATATAATTTACCGGTCTTGTTATCCGTAATCAGATAGACCGCTTTCTGGTTTTGCAGCGCTGCGATCCACCCCGGAAGATGCCGGTCGATTACATTTTTCAATTGCCGATAACTCAGCCGTACATTTTCATAACCCGGAAAATCCTCGCCAGTGAACTGGTCGTTTAAAATCTCAAGAACTTCCAGCTCGTCCATTACTGACGCATAAGTGCGCCCCATTGTACGGCAGGGATTATGATAACGCAGAACAAGCCGTCCGAAATATTTCCCGTAACGGGCATCATCCTGCGCCTCGTAACCAACACCGCCATTTGTTTCATCAACTTTTTTCTCCCCGGTTATCGTCTTGATGCACGTCATGAGCCATGTATCATTTCCGATTTTTAAAAAGCAGATTGCCGTTTGTCCTACACTAAAATAACGGCGGCGGTCACGCCACAGAAACCAGTCGATATTTACTTCATCCGGGTCAGTTTTATAAAGTTCCAACGGATCATCGTAACCATTGTAAATATTGAATTTCACGCGTACATTCGGAATCTCTTCTTTGCTAAAGTTCAGAATATCATTAATGCGTATTTTATCCATTTTACAATCCACCGTTCAGATGTCACCGTCCGAGTGCAGGTCTACCACGACCGATGCCTTGGACGGCAGTTTTTCTTTTTCATACAGTGCCAGTGCAGCACGCACAAGGTCGCGGAAGCGGCGGTCGTTGCGGCACTTGACAGTAAGCTTATAGCGGTAGGTGTCGTTGATCTTTTCAATGCTGCCGGGCGTAGGACCCAGAATGCGCAGGGGCAGATCCGGCTGCTTTGCCGCCTGCTGCCCTAAAAGCACCGAGAACCGGGCAGCAGCACGCGCCACCTCATTCTCCTTTGCACCGGCAAAACCGATGACGCACAGCCCACAGAAGGGCGGGTACAAGCCGAGCTTGCGGTAGGCGATCTCCTGCTCGTAGAAGGCGTCGTAATCCTGTGCGGCGGCAAGGGTGAGCACTGGGTTGTCCGGGTCGGTGGTCTGGATGATGGCAAAGCCGGGCTCTTTTGCGCGGCCGCTGCGTCCCACCACCTGTGTGATCAGGCTGAACACGTTCTCGTATGCCCGGAAGCCCTGCGCAAACAGCAGCGAATCGATGCCCAGAACCCCCACAAGGGTCACGTCCTCGAAGTCCAGACCTTTTGCCACCATCTGGGTGCCCACCATGATGTCGTATTCATGCGCTGCAAATTTGGCAAGCAGCTTTTCGTGGGCGTCCTTGGCGGCGGTGGAGTCCTGATCCATACGCAGCACCCGCGCCTCCGGGAAAAGCTTTGCAAGTTCCTCCTCAGCCTTCTGGGTGCCAAAGCCCCGGTACTGCAGCTTGCCGCCGCAGGCCGGGCAAAGGGTGGGCGGCGGCTCCTGCTGGGAGCCGCAGTAGTGGCACAGCACCTTATGCGCTGATTTGTGGTACACCATGGGCACGCTGCACTTGGGGCACTTGAGCACCTCGCGGCAGTCCTCGCACTGGGCAATGGTCTGGTAGCCCCGGCGGTTGAGCAAAAGGATAGTCTGCTTTTCCGCCTCCAGATTACGGCGGATGGCATCTTCCAGCGCAAGGCTGATCTCCCGGGGGTTGCCCGCAGCCAGCTCTGCCCGCATATCCACGATCTGCACACTTGGCAGCGGATTGCCGCCGTAACGCTTGGTCAGCCGCACCAGCTGGGTACGTCCGTTCTGTGCAGCGTAAAAACTCTCGGTGCTGGGGGTGGCACTGGCCAGAAGCAGCAGTGCACCGTTTTCGGCGGCACGCTGCCGGGCGACCTCGTGGGCGGAGTAGCGCGGCGCGGATTCCGACCGGTAGGTGTGCTCCTGCTCTTCGTCAATGATGATAAGGCCGATGTTTTCCAACGGCGAAAACACTGCGCTGCGGGTACCGACCACGATATCTGCACCGCCATCCTGGATCATCTGCCATTGCAGCAGACGCTCGGTGTGGTTGAGCGCGGAGTGCTGCACCGCCACGCGGCGGCCAAACTGCCCCTTGAGCCGCAGGATCATCTGCGGGGTCAGGCTGATCTCCGGCACCAGCACCAGCGCCTTGCGGCCAAGTTCCAGACAGCGGGCAATCAATTTTAAAAATACCAGCGTCTTGCCGCTGCCGGTAACGCCGTACAGCAGAGCCGAATGGGGCGCGGAATCTTCCAACTTGGGCAGCAGTGTATCGTAAGCGGCCTGCTGCTGCTCCGTGAGGGTGATGGGGTCGTTGCGCAATGGAATGGAGGCGTACAGGTCGATGGACTTATTCACCTTGCTGCATTCCAGCACACCCTTGGTGCACAGGTTATCCAGCACTGCGCGGCTGATGCCTTTATCCTCCAACTCGTTCAGGGTGCGAGGGCCGCCGCTCAGCAATGCCACCGCTGCCAGCTGCTTTGCCGTAGGCTTTGGCTTTTGCGGCAGTGTGCCCACCAGCTTATAGGCGTTTTCGGTGTGACGGGTAAGCTGCTTTTGCAGCACCGGGGTCACACCGTCTGCCGCCACGGCGGGCTTATACTGCGCACCATACGGAATGACCGCCTTGACGGCCTCGTAGTAGGTGCAGAAGGTGCGCTCCTTTAAAAAATGCACCAGCCGCAACAGCTCCGGTGTCAGACAGGCCGAGGCCGGGGCTACATCGAACAGATATTTGAGCTTGGAGTGCTCCGGCTCAGCATCGCAGGCCAGTACCACGCCCATGCGGGCGCGGCTGCCCTTACCAAAGGGCACCAGCACCATACTACCCAGACGCACCGCATTCTGGTGCTCCGGCAGAACAGCATAGGTATACAGCTTATCAAAATGGAAGGTCGCATTGCTGACGGCAACGCCTACCGTCTTGGGCATTCGTCCAACTCCTTCAACGCTTGATTTTTAGCCTTGCAGCCCGGCGCGCTGGCAGATGACCTGATACAGCTCTGCGGCGCAGGGCTCGATCTGATTATTGACCAGCTTTACGGTAAACTTATCCTGCTCGGCAAGTTCCTGCCGGGCGGTGGCAAGACGCTCCTGAATGCTTTCCTCAGTCTCGGTGCCGCGGCCGCGCAGACGATGCTCCAGCTCCTCCACAGAGGGCGGCAGCAGGAACACGGTGGTAGCGCCCGGGAACATCCGGCGGATATTGGCAGCGCCGTGCACATCGATGACCAGCACGACCACCTTACCGGCTTCCAGCCGCTTTTCCACCTCAGACTTCAGGGTGCCGTAGTAGTTGCCGTTATAGAAGTTGTGCTCCACCACCTGATCGTTTTCCAGCAGCTGCTGGAACTGCTCGCGGGTGCGGTAGTAGTAGTCCACACCCTCCTGCTCGCCGGGGCGCGGGGTGCGGGTGGTGGCAGAGACGGTCTTTTCGATCTCGGGGTGTGCCTCGCGCAGTGCCTTGACCACGCTGTCCTTACCAGTACCGGCTGCACCGGAAACTACAAACAGAAATTTATCATTCGCCATGAGATACTTCTTCCTCCATTGATGTTCTGCCCTCCTGCCCTGCGGCGCGGCTTGCCACCGTTTCGGGCTGAAGAGCGGACAGCACGACGTGATCGGAGTCCATGATGAGCACTGCACGGGTGCTGCGGCCATAAGAGGCATCGATCAGCATCCCCCGCTCGCGCGCTTCCTTCACCAGACGCTTGACCGGTGCAGAGTCCGGGCTGACGACTGCCACCACGCGCCCCGCACTGACCATATTGCCAAAGCCGATGTTGATGAGTTTCATAGGCTCCTCCACAACATATTATTCCAGATTCTGGATCTGCTCGCGGATCTTTTCGATCTCCGCCTTCATATCCACCACGATGCGGGTGATATCCAGATCCTGACACTTGGAGCCGATGGTATTGGTCTCGCGGTTCAGCTCCTGCGTCAGGAAATCCAGCTTGCGGCCCACGGGCTCATCCAGCTGCAGGATATCGCGGTACTGCGCAATGTGGCTGCGCAGACGGACAGTCTCCTCATCCACGGCAGTCTTATCACCAAAGATGGCGGCTTCAGTCAGCACACGGGCATCATCAATGTCACGATCCTGCAGGATGACCTTGAGCTTTTCGTACAGGCGGTTGGTGTAGTTTTCTACCCGGCCTGCACTCAGGCTCTCCACCTTGCCGACGCACTGTTCCAGAAACACAAGACGGCTTTCCACGTCTGCCTTCATCTTGGCGCCCTCGGCAGCGCGCATCTCCACAAAGCGATCCAGCGCCTGCGCGGTAACGGCAGACACATCCTGCCACAGCTGTTCCTCGTCCACATCGGCGTGGCGGGTGGTCAGCACATCCGGGAAGCGGGTCAGAACGGCGGTGGACACATCATTTTTGACCCCCAGCTGCTCGGACAAGTCCCGCATGGCCTGCTGATAGCTGCGGGCAAGCTCCATGTTGACGGCGACCACGGTATCTGCCGTGTCCACATTCTGCACGGTCATGCTAAGCTCTACCTTGCCGCGGGAGATCCGCTGGTTGAGCTGTTTTTTCAGGCGGCTGTCCAGAGAACTGCAGGTGCGCGGGATGCGGGAGGAATACTCGAAATAGCGGGAGTTTACGCTGCGCAGCTCCACAGTGATCTCGCGGCCATTGAGTACGGCAGTCCCCCTGCCGAAACCGGTCATGCTTAAGATCATACTAGCTCCTATTCTTTTGCGGTTTAACTTCGGTTTTTCTGTATAGGTATCCGCTTTGGGCACACAAGCCCATGTTACGATACATATAGCATCATTTTACTATTCTTTTCTGAAAAATTCAAGGTGCAGACTGCATCCGCGCAAAAAACACAATTCCTATTTTTACTGCTGCGCAGTCAAAATAACATGACTGCGGCAGTTACTACCTTTTAGCAGCTTTTCGCTGTAAAAATTATAACCCCGCGTTTTCACGCAGGGTTATAACATCAGTTCGTCTTATAAACGCAGGTCACGCTGGTTTGCAGGATATCCGCGTTAAGCAGCGTGCGCTCCACCCAATGGACATTGTCGGCAATGGTATCCAGAGAGACCTCGTATTCCTTGGCAATGCTTTCCATCGTGCGGTACTCGTAGCGATAGATCAGGGTCAGGATGAGCTTATCCATCATGGAGATCTTGGTAAAGTGTGTTTTGCGCTTGTGCTCCTGACGGTAAGCCTCCTGCAGAGCCTTAAGCATCCGGTCAAATTCCAGCTTTGAAATGCCAAAATACAGTTGATAATCCTGCTCCTGAAACTCAGCAATGCGCTGCTCCGGGATGCTTCGCATAGCATTTTCCTCCACATCATTTGTTGTATTATACGGCTATACCAACCATTATAAAAGGTATTGGGCGGCAAGTCAATGTGTAAGCAGAAGTTTTTCCGGTATTACGCGACAGAGTGCGCCCTGCACCTTTGCCGACTGCACAAAAAAGGGCTGCCGCACAGCATTTTGTGCAGCAGCCCTGAAAGGAACTTATTTATCAGACAGGATGGGACTGGTTGGTGTAGTCCACATGATCACCGTCCACGCCCTGCTTTTTGGCATTGCGCTTATCGAAGAACTTGGGTGCGACCTGCGGGAACATTGCGTAGGTCAGAACGTCCTCTTCCTGCGTTGCCCACTTGGCAGCTTCGGCCTTCAGCTTGTCCATCTCGGGAGCAAGCGTGTCGGCAAAGCGGCAGGTAATGGGCTGCTCGTCGCCAAGGATCTTCTTGGTGAACTCGGGCTTGATGGGAGCGGGAGTCTTGCCGTAGTCGCCGTGGACCAGGCCCTTGAACTCCTTGGTGACCATCTTGTAGCGCTCGCCCAGGATGACGTTGAAGACAGCCTGCGTGCCGACGATCTGGCTGGACGGCGTGACCAGCGGGGGATAGCCGAAGTCCTCGCGCACGCGCGGAATCTCAGCGAGCACGTCGTAATACTTGTCCTCCTTGCCCGCCTGCTTGAGCTGGGAGATGAGGTTAGAGAGCATACCGCCGGGGACCTGATAGAGGAGCGTGTTCGTGTCGACATTCAGCACCTTCGGGTCGAGCGCGCCGCTCGCCTTGAGCTCATCCGCGACCTTGCGGAAGTGGACGGCAGCCTCGCTCATCTTGTTCAGGTCGAGGCCTGTGTCGCGCGGCGTGCCCTTGAGCGTGGCGACGAGGGACTCCGTCGCGGGCTGGGACGTGCCGTTGGCGAGCGGGGAGAGCGCGGTGTCGACAATGTCGACGCCCGCCATCGCGGCCATCAGGTTGACCATGTCGCCCGTGCCGCTGGTGTTGTGCGTGTGCAGGTGGATGGGGATGCTGACGGTCTCCTTGAGGCGCTTGACAAGGGAGTAGGCATCCATCGGCAGCAGCAGGTTCGCCATGTCCTTGATGCAGAGAGCGTCCGCGCCCATCTGCTCGAGCTCCTTAGCGAGCTTCACGAAATAATCCTCATTGTGGATGGGGGAGATGGTGTAGGAGAGAGTGGCCTCGACCTGACCGCCGTATTTCTTCGTGGACTTGATGGCCTGCTCTAAGTTACGCACATCGTTGAGCGCGTCGAAGATGCGGATGATGTCGATGCCGTTATCAATGGACTTGCCGCAGAACTCGTCGACGACGTCGTCAGCATAGTGCTTGTATCCTAAGATGTTCTGGCCGCGGAAGAGCATCTGGAGCTTCGTGTGCGGCAGGTGGGCGCGCAGCTGGCGCAGCCGCTCCCACGGATCCTCATCCAGAAAACGCAGGCAGGCGTCGAACGTGGCGCCGCCCCAGCACTCGAGAGAGTAGTAGCCGATCGAGTCGAGGATTTCGCAGGCGGGGAGCATCTGTTCGAGCGTCATGCGCGTGGCAGCCTGCGACTGGTGCGCGTCGCGCAGGATGGTGTCGGTGATGAGAAGGGGCTTGTTCGATAAGAATTCCATGGCGGTATGAGGATCCTTTCTTATAATGTAATTTCCAGTTTAGCACAGCAGCGTGGGAATGGCAAGGGAACTTTTGTCAATGATTTCACATTTTTATCGAACGATTCAGAAATAATGATACATTGAATGAAAAATGTCTGAATGCGAGTCAAAGAATGCTTGACGGCCCTGCGGGGATATGATATACTGCCCCTTACTTTGAGGGAGTAGATGGCGTCAGCTGCTTTAGATGGCGTGGCAAGTCAACAGACTGACCGCTTTGCGGTCTGGCTTGTCTTAAACAACGAGACTCAAGTATGGCTTCGCTGTACCTGTGTCTCTTTTCTTATGCTCAGGTGCGGTACCGCGCCTGATTTTTTGTTGTTTGGAGGATCTTACCATGACATTTTTCGAGCTGTTCCTCATCGGCATCGGGCTTTCGATGGACGCCTTCGCCGTGTCGATCTGCAAGGGCCTTTCCATGCAGAAGATCGACAAAAAGTATACGCTCTGCATCGGCCTCTTTTTCGGCGGCTTCCAGGCGCTGATGCCGCTGACGGGCTACCTTCTCGGCAGCCGGTTTTCAGGGTATATCGAGCGCTTCGACCACTGGATCGCCTTCGTCCTGCTCGCGATGATCGGCTTTAACATGATCAAGGAGAGCCGCGAAGAGGAGGAAGAAGAGGAAAAGCCCTACGCGGGCATCAACTTCAAGGAGCTGCTGATTCTCGCCGTCGCCACGAGCATCGACGCGCTGGCCGTCGGCGTGACGTTTGCTTTTTTACAGGTGAATATTGTGCCTGCCATCACGATCATCGGCTGCACGACGTTTGTGATCTCGATTGCGGGTGTGTACGTCGGCAATGTGTTCGGCTCGCGCTACAAGAGCCGCGCCGAGTTCACCGGCGGCGTCATTCTCATTTTGATCGGGCTCAAGATCTTGCTCGAGCATTTGGGCGTGATCGCGTTTTAATAAAACGTAAAATTATCTCCCGCGCCGCGCGGGAGTGCGCAAAAGGGGGGCTGTTCTCTTTCCGAGGAAAGAGAACAGCCCCCCTTACACCCCCCAAGAGAAAGGGACGAGGGGCCTTCCCCCTCGACCCCGCTCATTGCCGGTTTGTAGCTTGAAGAGCTGCAATGCTTGCCGAATCGGGTGCGGTGTACATGGCTTCGCCATGAATCCCTGCGATTCGGCACCACTATTAACCGCGCCTTACTACCGTGAGGCGCGTGTGACGGTAGCACGCCGACAGACTGCATGCGGGCGCGGTGTTGCTGTGCTCGCCGCGTAACAAAAAACGACCGCGGTGGCGGTCGTTTTTATGTCTGGGGAAGATTGTTCAGTGCGTAGTCGATGCACTGGTTGATAAATTCGCTTCTGCTCATGTTGAACTTCGCGGCAAACGCGTCAATCTGCGCCAGCTTATCGGGGGCAATCCGGATCGTGATGGGTTCCTTGGTATATTGCTTCGGGATGAAATCAGCCATGGTAATCACCTCTTGCAATATAGTATGCTGTGGTGTATGCTAAATATAGATTCTAAATTAGCATACTTTATAGCGTACGAAAGGAGAACACAATGGACTATCAGAAGATGTATACCACCTTATTCAACGCGATCACCGACGCACTTTCCCAAATCGAAACACAAAATTACGGCGACGCCAAAGAAACACTTATTTCTGCCCAGCAAAAAGCAGAAGAAATCTATATCACAGCACAAAACTAAAAAAGCACCCTCCAAAAGCGGCGAGCGTAGCAATGCCGCGCCCGCACGCAGTCTGCCGCCAGTCTACCGTCACACGCGCCTCACGGAGTAAGGCGCGGTTGCTGGATGAACCGAATCGCAGGGATTCATGGCGAAGCCATGTACACCGCACTTACATTGCGCAGCGTGTGCAGCTCTTCAAGATCGAGACAGGCAATGTAACCTTTCTCTTGGGGGTTCAAGGGGGGGATTCTCTTTCGAGAAAGAGAATCCCCCCCCTTGATTCGAGGCAGCGCCACCGGCGCTGCCATCCCCACTGCGCTGTGCGCAGAAAGCAAAAAAAGAGGGCCGTGCTTTCGCACAGCCCCCTTCTTATGCAGGTTTAGCAGCCGCAGCCGTTATTGCAGCCACAGCCATTGTTGCAGCCGCAGCCATTGTTGTAGCCGCAACCACCGCCGCAGCCGCCGCAGGCGAAGATCAGGATGATGAGGATCAGGATCCACAGGCAGCAGCCGCCGCCAAAACCACAGTTATTATTGCACATAAAACGAACCCCCTATGAAGATTGAAACCGCCCGCACGGCGGTCTCAATCCATAGTATGGTGGGAACGCAAAAAGGTGTCAGCTGATGCGCGCAGAATTTACCATCGCGCGGGAAGCGCGATAGGCCGCGTCAGAGAAGACACCGCGCGCGATGAGCGTGTCGCTCAGCTTGCTGCCGCCGCTGACATTCGTTTCGAGCGCGTAGTAGGAAAGATACACAACATCAGCGCGCAGGAATGCGGAGGCGCGCAAAGCGCTCACCTCGCCCGCGGTCAGGACGCCCGCAAAGTACGCGCGCTCGGGCGCGTTGGAGATATCAGACTGCGCGGTGGAGCTGTAGCGCAGCGCGCGCAGCAGAAATTCTGTGTACATCTCCGCCGATGCACTCATCGTCGTGCCGAATGTCGTTGGGCCGACGCCGTTGGTGTAGCCTTTGGAGTAGGCGTAGGCCGCGTAGGGCAGCGCCCAGTCGGGCACGTCGGTAAAGGGCTGGTAGGCCGTGCAGGTCAGCGCCTCGCTCTCCTCGCCGAGAAGACGAATGAGCATAATGAGTGCCTCCATGCGCGTGGGGGCCTTTTCGAGGTCAAAGCCCTCGCCGTAGCCCGTGTCCGACCCGCGGAAGAGCGTGAGCGTTTTGAGCGAGGCGGCCATGGCCGGATAGTCGACCGAGGAAGAGCTTGTGATGGAATAGAAGCCGCAGTAATTCACGACCGCGGTCTTGCCGGTGACGGTGAAAAGCGCCGTCGTGTCCTCGGCGACGAGATAGCGGTGATTTTCCGCGAGCGCCGCGCCGCTTTTGACCTCGCTGCCGGTCGTCACGTCGACGACCGCGCCGGAGGAAAACTGCACATTGACGCTGCCCGCCAGCACGATGACCTGAAGACCGGTCGTGCCGGAGAGAATGTCGCCCTGCTTGAGGCGCGACTCGGTGAAGACGTCGGCGCGCTGCGCGCCCACGTTGGCCTCTGCCGCGGCGATGGTCGAGCGGAGCGCGGCCTCAGCCTTTGCATACGCCGCCTGATCGGCCTTGTCGAGGGCGGCGTCGATGGACGAAGTCGCCTTGGTGGTAAACGTTGTTTGCAGATAGTTGAGCGAGATCAGCGGGTCGCTGCTGTCTCCCCCTGCGGCCATGGCCGCGGTGGCGAGCACCGTCACTGCGAGGAGCGATGCGAGCAGGGCAATGGGCCTTTTCACGGTTTGGCTCCTTCCTCCTCCGCCTCGGCGGAGGTCTTGGAGATGCGGTAGCTCAGCGTGAGCAGACTGTCGGCAAAGTGGACGTCCTCGGTGAAGACCTCGCTGCCGACGTGCAGCTCCGTATTGGTGAAATTCCAGATCCCGCGTACGCCGAGCGCAACGAGCTGCTCGGCGACATCCTGCGCGATGTGCTTGGGCACGGTCAGTACCGCAACATCGGGATGGCAGGCGGCAAAATAGTCGCCGATCTCGTCGAACGAGCGGATAAGCACGTTGTTGACGCGCGTGCCGATGAGCGTGGGGGAGACGTCGAACGCGGTGTCAAGCAGAAAACCGGTCTGCATGAAGTCAAAGTTGCGCAGCAGCGCGTGGCCCAGGTGGCCGGCGCCGACGACGACGAGGCGGTGCTGCTCGTCCACGCCGAGAATGTGACCAATCTCGGTGCGCAGCTCCAAAATGTTGTAGCCGTAGCCCTGCTGGCCGAACTCGCCGAAGCAACTCAAGTCCTGACGGATCTGCGAAGCGGTGATGCCCATGCGCTCGCCGAGCAAGCTCGACGAAATGCGCACGATGCCCTTGGAGTGCAGATCGTCGAGATAGCGGTAGTAACGGGGAAGACGCCGGACGACAGCGTCGGAAATTTTGCGTTTTTTCATAAGGAACGATCCTTTATTTTAGGATACTGTAATTATACGAGCGAGAGAAGAAGTTGTCAATTTTTTTAACGATCTTTGACGAAAATTTTAGCTTTACAGAAGTGGAAAAAGTTGCTATACTTACTTTGTTAACCCCTGCGTCCCAATTCAATATGTGCCCGTAGCTCAGTTGGATAGAGCGTCAGACTCCGACTCTGAAGGCCGCTGGTTCGAATCCAGTCGGGCATACCAAAATGTGTTGATGAAAGATGCAGCACAGAAAACACCGCACGAAAGTGCGGTGTTTTCATATATTTATCATCTTTTTCACCGCAAAAAGTTTTAAAAACAGTTTTTTCAAAAAGCAGTTTTTCCCCGCGACAGGCGACATTTTCGAGATGCAGCCGGTTGATTTTATGAACTGATGCGACTCGAACGCCGAAGCATGGGTGCTTCACTCTTGCTGCTACCTGGCGCATCTCACTTCTCTCTCACATTTGGGCAAAGAAAAGCCAGAGGAAGCGAATGCACGCCTCTGGCGTGCGTCCGCTTCCTCTGGCACCGTGGCCCCGCTGGGCTGCGTGGTCTTATTATTCGTCTTGCGCTCCCTTGGCATTGTTCGTCGCTTTGGCAGGGTATCAGTCCCTTTCACCAACGAACAATGCCGTATTCAGGAAAGAAAGGTGGAGAATCGCAAGAGTCCCTATCTTGAAGTGATCAGCAGCTTACAATGACACTTTATAAATTCAGGGAATATTTTAAAAATCAATTCAGCGCTGGATGCGGCCGGAACCATCGCCGTTGGCCAACTTTTCCACCTCGGCCGCTGTAACCATGTTATAATCGCCCTCGACGGTATGCTTGAGCGCGGAGGCCGCCACGGCAAATTCCACAGCCCGCTGATTGCCCTTACCGGCGAGCAGTGCGTAAATCAGACCGCCGCCGAAGCTGTCGCCGCCACCCACGCGGTCAACGATATGCAAGTCATATTTTTTGGAGAAATGGTATTCATTGCCGACAGCGTCAAACAGCATGGCGCTCCAACCGTTGTCGGACGCCGAGCGGGACTCGCGCAGCGTGATAGCGACCTTTTCAAAGCCAAACCGATCAGCAAGCTGTCTTGCAACGGACTTGTAGCCCTCGCGGTTGATCTCGCCGGCATAGATATCGGTCGCCTCCGCCTCAATGCCGAACACATCCTTGGCATCCTCCTCGTTGGAAATGCATACGTCCACGTACTGACACAGATCAGTCATGGCCTCCCGTGCCTGCTGACGGCTCCACAGCTTGCCGCGGTAGTTGAGATCGCAGCTAATCCTGACCCCATGTGCCTTCGCCGCCTTGCAGGCGTCACGGCAGGCATCCACCATGTTGGGGCCGAGCGCAGGCGTGATGCCGGTAAAGTGGAACCAGTCCGCGCCTTTAAAAATCACATCCCAGTCGAAGTCGGAGGGAGTGGACTCCTGAATGGCAGAATGCGCCCGGTCATAAATGCAAACGGAACCGCGCTGAGACGCGCCTTTCTCATTATAGGAGATACCGATACGGTCGCCTCCACGCACGATCATAGAGGTATCCACGCTGTAGCGGCGCAGAGAGTTGACCGCAGCCTGTCCGATGGCATGCGCGGGCAGTTTGGTGACGTAGACGGCGTCAAGGCCGTAGTTAGCCAGCGAAACAGCTACGTTAGCTTCCCCGCCACCGAAAGAAAACTCCAAGTGGTCCGCCTGAACAAAGCGCTCGTAATTGTATGGCTGGAGACGAACCATTCAACCGCGCAATATCCGACCGCCATACAGCTTTCCACCTTGATAAAAAGGGGGCCTGAGGAAATCTTCCTCAGGCCCCAAAACAGGCGCTTACAGCTTATCCTCACGCATAAAATGAGCATTGGTCCCATCAATGGAGAAGAACTCATCTGCTGCACGCCGACCGATGTCATCTGGGTACTTAGATATCTCATTTAAGTACTCTTTTTCATCTACATAGGTAAACGCGCCGTCTCGCATTATGACCTTGCCGTCCACTGCAACCAGCGAAACCTCGGATCCCCTGGCACTGTAAACCAGATTAGGTACCATGTTGCGCATTGGGTAGGTGTACACCGGCAACATGGAGGGACAACTGAGATCAATAGCAATATAGTCCGCGCATTTTCCAGGCTCAAGAGAGCCTACGGTATCGCCCAAGCCAATCGCTTGGGCACCCTCAATGGTGGCCATACGCAGGGCCTTCCAGGCGGGCATAACTTCCGGATTCTGATACTTGATCTTGTTGAAGAGGCAAACATTTTTCATCTCATTGATGATGTTATGGCAGTTGTTGCCCGGAGCCTGATCGGAACCCAAGGCCACCACACCGCCCGCCTGCTGGAAAACAACACTTGGGCAGACAATGCCATCAATGATGCCGATCGAACCCGGATTAACGATCATTGAGGCACCTCGTTTGGCAATAAGGGCAGCTTCCTCATCTGTGCAGTCAGTAAGATGGACTGCAATAAGAGATTCATCCAGATAGCCCAACTCATCCAGAAAAGCTGTAGGACGCTTGCCATAGCGCTGGACGATCTGATAGGTCTCTCGATCTCCTTGCTGCACATGCATATGGATTTTGGTACCCCGCTCCTTGACCGCCTTTTGGATGCGCAACAGCATCTCCGGGCTGACAAAGTCAGCGCCTTGTGGGCCAAACAGGATCTTAATCCGTCCCCCTGCCTTGTTGTTCCATTTATTATACAGATCAATGTTTCGATTCAGGCTCTCCTCTCCCATGGCATCATCAAACTCATAGAGTTCGCCCGGTTGATAAACCCGTCGTTTAGCCGCTCGAATCGTCTGTGCAATATTCCCTCGGGCGCCCACCTTATCGATGAAAGCACACACATTTTCCATTTTGGAATCATAGTCGCCCAGTGTGGTAGTGCCTGCCCGGACGGCCTCCAGAATGGCCACTCGGCTGCCCGCATCCCGTTCCTCGTCATTGACCGCGTTGTCAAAGGGCTGGAGGCCGAACATCATCCAACTGTTGGTGTCTTGGGCCAATCCGCGCATAATATTGCATGCAGTATGCATATGGCCGTCGATAAAACCAGGCAGCACCATATGATGATCCAAGGTAATCATTTCCTCAGCTGTATACTCCGCTAAAATCTCAGCCCGGTTGCCCACCTTCAAGATTTTGCCTCCGTCTACAGCCATAGCGGCATCACTATGATAGCCCACGCCGGCTCCCTCCATCGTATAGAAATGCGGGGCCACCACAATGGTATCAATCTTTTTCATAAATGTCTCCTATTCCAACGGCAAAGCAGTTAGTGTACCTTCTCAGGGTAACGCCGTTTGGTAAGCTGAGTCAGAGTAATCAGGCTCACTGTCAGAATAGCAGCAGTAACCGCAATACTCAAGACATACTGTCCGGTCAGTCCACCAAAAAGGAATCCCACGAAAGCCGAAATACCAACCGTAATTCCGTAGGGCAGCTGCGTCATAACATGGACGATATGGTTGCAGGAAGCACCGGTAGAAGAGAGCACAGTCGTATCGGAGATAGGGGAGCACTGGTCGCCGAACAGGCCACCGCCAATCACGGCGCCAACAACAAACGGAATGGAAATATCAAAGGCGATGGCCATTGGGAAAGCAATGGGCATCATAATAGACCACACGCCCCAAGAGGAACCGGTCGAAAACGAAATGAGTGCGCCAAACAGGAATACCAAAGCCGGAACCATGCCGGGAGTCAGGTACTGCTCCACAATATGGATCAGAAACTCGCTGGTCCCCATACCTTTGACGATAGAGCCCAAGGACCATGCGCACACCAGAATAAAGGGAACCGAGATCAGTTCGGCCATACCGTTGACAAAGGTATCGAACGCCTTGGTCACGCTGAAGAGCTTGGTGCTTACACCCATGATGCCCGCACCCAGCGCGCCACCCATAAAGGCGATGCAAATAGCAAGTGTAATGTTGGCACTGCGGAAGCATCCCACCAACCCGTTGTTAACCAGATCGCCGGACCAGAAAATGGTGGCAAAGAGAGAACCAAACAGGCAAACAATAGGGATAATAAAGTTCCACATAGTAAGCTTATAATCTGCGGGCAGCTCATTTTTCACCTCTGGAACCAAGGGCTGAACCCCGTCGTCCAGCAGCTTTCCGGTCTCTCTGGCCCGCTTTTCTTCCTTGTACATAGGGCCAAAGTTCAAGCCGAAAGCAGCAACGATCAAAACAGAAATCATGGCAAATACGCCATACAGATTGAACGGAAGCATATTCAACCAGATGCCCCATTCGTTGCCCTCAACGCCGCTTGCCAACAGCTCTGCGGCAATCAGTCCCGTGATAAAGGGACCATAGCTGCTAATGGGAGAAAGCGCAGCTAAATTGCATCCCATGGAATCCAGGATATAAGCCAATTTTGCTCGAGAGATGCGCACCATGTCAGTAACGGGCCGCATGATAGTACCAAGCATGAGGCAGGGCTCCGTATAGCTGAAAATGAAGGCGCTCAGGCAAGTAACGATCTGCCCCTTCTTGGCAGTATTGATAACCTTTGTCACCTTGGTAGCAAAGGCCTCTGCAGCACCAGTGTTACGGAGCATGGCGATCATACCGCCGGAGAGTGTAACCAAAATAATCAAAGATGCATTTCCGCTGAGAGAGGGGATCATATAGTCCGAGATAATTTTGACAAAACCAACCAAAGGGTTAAAGCCGTTCATCATTGTGGACCCCAACCAAACCGCGATGAATAAAGAGAAAATCGTCTGTTTGGTCCACAGGGCCAATCCGATTGCCACGATGGGGGGAATGAGACACAACACTCCATATGTAGTATCCATATAACAAGCCTCCTGTTATAAATTATCTATGGTTTTTTTCATGGAATCTCTGCTTCCGCAACTACAGGCCCTATCCGAATCTGCAAATCACACCTCCTCACTTTTTCGGTCCAGGGATGCGCAAAACGTAAGTCTTGCAAAATCAAGACACGGCATATGAGCTTTGAACGAGACTGATCATACTATATACCGTATATTTTCATGAACAGACCAAACGTTTTGCGCACTCCGGTTTCCAGCCTCCCACCGCTCCCAACATCTTCGGTTTTGGCAGCGCGAGTAACTACGGATCACACTTGGTTAATTTCGGTTTTCGTAACCGGATGCGTACATATTTGCAGGGATGAATTTTCCCTGGCCGTAGCGGCCCACAAACTTGGCGTTCTCCACTACAACCTGGCCTCGCAGCAGAACCGTCTCCACCCGACCAGACTGACGACGGCCCTCATAGAGGTTGTAGTCCACGCCGTTAGGGTTATCTGCCAGATGAACTGTCCCCTCATAATTGGGATCGAAAATGACAACATCTGCGTCAGAACCTACCGCCAGCGTTCCCTTTCTCGGATAGATACCGTTGATTTTTGCCGGCTGAGTGGCAATAACATCTACAAATTTCTGGCGGGTCAGCTTTCCCGTGCATACACCTTCGGTCCACACCATATGCAGTCGATCGCCGGCGCCGGGGGAACCGTTTGGAATCTGAGTAAAATCATTCCTGCCGGCCTGCTTGAGCTCTGCCACATCTATACCGCAGTGGTCGGATGAGACCGCCGTCAGCAGTCCGTCGGATAATGCCTGCCAAAGAGCCTCGCAGTCCTCACGATCCCGCAAAGCGGGGGAGCAAACGAACTTAGCCGCTTCATTGAAATCCGGATTATCCAGAACTTCCTTAGTGGTGGTCAGATAGTGAGTGCAAGTCTCGCCGGAAACCCGCTGGCCAGTTCCCTTGGCCTTTTGTAATTCGGCAATGGCCTCCCGACAGGTCATATGAGCAATATAAAGAGGCGTATCGGTCTGACCAGCCAGATAAATAGCCCGGCGCACCGCCTCCGCCTCAGTAAAAGGCGGACGGGAAACATAATGGTAATGCGGCGTCAGTTGGCCCTTCTTTACACACTCGCTGCGGAGGAAATTCAGGATCTCTCCATTCTCTGCGTGCACAAATACCGTAGCGCCAACCTGTCGGCTCTTCTCCAGAATACGGAAGAAAGTACCGTCATCTACATGAAGCGGAGAGCCGTTGTAGGCCATAAAAATCTTGATGCTGGAAATGCCTCTCCGAGGAAATTCTTCGATCTCATCAAAGATACTGTCCATAATATATGTTACCATGGAATGCAGTGCAAAATCAACACAAGACTTATCCTTCGCCCGCACATTGATTCGATAATCAATGGAATCCAGCAGTCCGCGATCCGGATCCTGCGGAGCAAAGTCCACAATGGTGGTCGTGCCGCCTACAATAGCAGAGTCGGTCGTCTCATATCCGGCGGTGTCACGGTTGCCGACATTGCACAGGGCGGAAAAGTGGGTGTGCTGGTCTACGCCTCCCGGAAACACATATTTACCTTTGGCGTCTATCACAAGATCTGCAGCTTCGTCCAAATGTGTCCCCATTGCGCGGATCACATCGCCCTCCACCAGGATATCCCCCACATACTCTTGTTCTGCGGTTACGATTGTGCCTCCTTTAATCAAGGTACGCATACTGTCATCTCCTAAAATATCAATTCTTGTTTGGTAAACATGGGAAAACCTACGATATTCTTCTGCTCTGGGAAGCCCCAAGTAGACACCTTGCTGGTACGCAGCCCCATATCTACCATGGCTTCCGCAAATTTAACTGCTGGCATTACCCCATCCAACACGGGAACGCCCAGCTGGGCGGACAGGTCCTCAACAAAGTCCACGAAACCAGCGCACCCCAGCAAAATACATTCGGCGCCGTCCTGCTGCACGGCTAACTTTCCCTGATAGGCTAACGCTTCCAATCCCTTCTTGGGGTCCCTGCCAAATTCCAGCACGCTCAAACCTGTGGATCGGATAGAACGGCAAAACTTTTCCGCTCCATAGTTGGACACCACATCCTCTGTAACCTTGCGAGACCGATCCAGCACCGATACGATAGAAAAGTACGGCGCTATAAATTTGGCAGCAGCAATGGCCGACTCACAGATACCCAGCACAGGCTTGGAGGTGACCTCTCTGGCTGCCTGAAGCCCAGGGTCACCAAAGCAGGCGATGATAAATGCATCGGCGCCTTCCTCTCGGTCTCCCCGGATCACTTCTTTCAGGACCCCCGGAACAGCCAAATACTCATCCACATAGCATTCGATGCTGTCCGGCCCGGATGCCGGAGTAACCGCCCAAACCTGAGTGTCGCTGCGTGCCACTCGACGTGCTAAATTTTCTATACTTTCAGTCATGGATTGCGTCGTATTGGGATTGATGATTTTGATTTTCACAATTTTCCCTCCTCTTGGTCCAAAGCCTGAACCATCTCCATCAGCAGATCAGCTCCCTGGTACAAGTCCTCAGGAGCGCTGTATTCTCGGATAGAGTGGCTAATCCCGTCTTTGCTGGGAATGAACAGAAGCATGGAGGGAACCGCTTTTCCCCAATTCATCAGATCGTGTCCTGCACCGCTGAACATTCTGCGAAAACGGATACCGCTGTTGCGGCACAGTGTCTCGCTCAGCTTTATCAGCTTAGAGCTGCACTGGGTAGGCGACTGGCGAATATATTCTTCGCCTACCAGCTCCGGGTGCTCTTTCAGCACGGAGTCAATGACCTGATCCATGGGCTCCATCGTTGGGTTGCGCAGTTCCACAATAAACTCCACCTTGCCCGGAATCACATTGACCGCTCCTGGGAACACCTGAAGGGTTCCTACAGTGCAGACCATATCCGGCGAAGCGGCCTCAGTCCGTTCCATAAGCTGGGTAATGATCCGGCAGGCTTTCACCAGCGCGTCATCCCTCAGATGCATGGGTGTGCTGCCTGCATGATTGGCACAGCCGGAAACCGTCATGCGATAGCGCACGATGCCCACAATACCATCAACCACGCCTATTTGCATTCTTTCAGCTTCTAATACCCCGCCCTGCTCAATATGTAACTCCAAGTAACACTGGTATTGGGTCAGATCTCTTCGGCAGGCGCCGACCTGCTCCATTGTAAGTCCGTGGAGGGCCAGATTTGGCCGCATAGCTTCATCAATCTCTCCGCCGGTAAATGCCTTACTTCCAAAAGTTCCGCCAATGACATTGCCCTCCTCCTCGGTAAATGCAATCACCTGGATGGGATGCCGATTTTGATATCCCAACTCCTTAAGGCGCTGCACACACTCGATTCCGGACAACACACCATAGGTTCCGTCGTAAATCCCGCCCCCCGGCACCGTATCGATGTGGGATCCAATGCAAATGATCTCTCCCTGACCGGGAAGCGTACCGATCAGATTCCCTACAGGATCGACGGATGTCTGAAGTCCTGCCTGTTCCATGCACTGTTGAACATAGATTCGTCCTTCGTCATAGGCAGGGGTATACGGCAATCGTGTGGTTCCTTCTTTCGGCACAAAACCGATTTGCCCAAGTCGGGTCAAATGATCATATAAGCGGGTACCGTTGATCATACTCATGCGGGGTCCCCCTCAGTCTTATGGGATCTGACAAACTCCTCCAGCTCCTGCAGCCCCTGCTCCAGGCACTGCATGGATGTCGCATAGGACAGACGGATATATCCCTCGCCAAATTCGCCAAAGGCCGTACCGGGTACCACTACCACCTGTCGTTCTTCCAGCAGCTTCATGGCAAATTCTTCACAAGGCATACCCAGTTGACTGATGTCAATAAATGCGTAGAAAGTCCCGGCCGGAGCATGGCAGGACAAACCAGGGATCTCAGATATCCGCCTCATCACATAGTCACGGCGCAGGCGGTACTGCTCCACCATATACTTCAAGTGGTCTTGTGGACCTTCCAAAGCTTCAATAGCCGCGACCTGGCAGGGAGTGGCTGCACAAGCACTGACATTTTCCTGCAGCTTGACCATATTCCGGATCACATTTTCCGGTCCGGCAGCATAACCGATACGCCAACCGGTCATCGCATAGGTTTTGGAAAGGCTATCAATAACCAGGGTCCGTTCTTTCATTCCAGGCAGAGAAGCAAAGCTTGTATAAGTCCTTCCATCAAAGAGGATGTGCTTATACACCTCATCAGCCAAGATCACCAAGTCCTGCTTCTGGGCCAATTCGGCCAGTTGGAGCAGCGTTTCAGTGCTGGCTACAGCTCCTGTGGGGTTGCATGGGCTGTTTAGAATAATGGCCTTTGTCTTATCGGTAACAGCTTCGGCAATAGCGGATACATCCAAATCAAATCCCCGTTGTGCGTTGGTTTTCACCGACACCGGCACGCCGCCGCACATCCGAATCTGTTGGACATAATTAGTCCAGCAGGGTTCGTTGACGATAACCTCATCCCCAGGATTCAGCAGCACTTTCAGCGCCAAAAACAAGGCTCCCATGGCTCCAGGCGTCACCACAATTTGGCTTGCAGGATCGTAAGAGAGTCCCTCTGTGCGATGGAGATACTCTGCAATCGCCTGGCGCAGAGCCAGCAGCCCTGCATTTTCTGAATACTTGGTCTTTCCTTCCCGAATGGCCCTGCACCCAGCCTCCACTACGTTCGGCGAGGCAGTAAAATCCGGCTCTCCCAGTGTAAAACTAATGACATGATCGTACTCCAGCGCCTTATTGAACATTTTTCGAATCTTGGAGGGTTGGATCTGCTGAGTGTTATCTGAAATTTGAATCATATAGGTAACTCCTTTCTACTCTGATTCTTCCGTTCCCTTAATTTGAGAACAGTCATCAATATTCCAAATGCCAAGGAAAGCACCGCTGCAAATACGATACGATATTCTTGCGGAAGGAGAAATCCCACGGTATTGACGGGGATCCAAAAGAGAGGAATCGTTTTAAACAGAGTAAAATCGATCAATTCTCCCCAATCTACAGAGTCCACCGCTTGGCGTGGAGTGATATGCTGTCCCGCCAAAAAGCGGATTTCAGCATAATTTCCACATACTCGCATCAGAGCGGAATGAATAGGAGCAAAAAACAGATTATTGGTAACGCTGGTAAAAAAGGCCTGTGCCAGAGTATTTCCATATCCCGGAAGAAGACCTGCTGCCATGGCTTGCCGGGTACCTTGGCTGAACACGGTAAAGGCCAGCGTGACAAGGACGCCTCCTATTCCCCAACTCAGGCTTTTGAACCAAGTCGCCCGGTTGATCTGCCAAGTTCCCTCCAACATACGTCCGGAGAGCAACTCACCCGCCGTAGCATAGACAGCGAATTGCGCAAAACCTGCCAGATAAGGATACGCTATATTGACCTTGGCAAAGCCTCCTGTGACGCAAAAGAGTACCGTAAACACAGCCAACAACCCATAAGCAACTGCCCACCAAATATCGTTTCGTTTCATATGCATCCCCTAACTTTTGTACCCCAAATATAGCAAAATGGAACCGGCGTTAAAATTCAGCGCCAGTTCCATTTTATGTAGTCTGTATATTATTTGGACAAGCCTTCTGTGTCCCAATGTAAGACCAACGAATCTTTATATACTACCAAAGGATAATGCAGTTTAGCCAATGCAGGCGGTACATTTTTCCCGAGTTTTATTTATAGCGCATCAAAATCGATCTTGTTGGTTGATACAGGAAGACTCTGGATCATCTGTATCCGGTTACGCACATTCATTTTGGTATATATGCTGTGGAAATGTTTTTTTACCGTATGGATACTGATATTCATTTTTTGAGCGATATCTTCATTGGACAGCCCGTGTACGGCCAAATCTAACATTTCCCCTTCTCGACTGGTCAAGCCGTACTGGCTGCACAACTTTTCATGATATCCTTTTGCGTAAAAATAGCGGGTGTCTCCCTTTTTTGCTTCATATACTAAACGGTATGCAAAGTGCTTGTGCAACTGCTCCAATACAAACATATCCCGTTCGCTAAACGGAGGCTTATCAGCTTGCCGGTACAATTTCAATAAGCCGACCGGTTCTTCTCGAAAAGAGATGGAAAGGCCGACGGAATAAGCCAAGCGATTGGGCAGATAGAAGTTCCGGTAGATTCCGCTGCTATTCACCTGTTCATCCGAAGATGCCATAGATTCCCGAAAAGCACCGCCTTTACAGGTATACAGCGCCCAGCGAAAAGCATCTGAATTCAGGCTTTCCTGCATCCAGACATCGACAGCCTGCTGAGGCAGATGAAAAGCCGCTGGGGCCTGAAACTGATAGGATCCATTCTCCGCAGTAGAGATTCGGGCAAAAATTGCGCTATCATACGAAATCAAAAAAGGAAGCCATCGGTTGAGAATTTCATGCTGCATTTCCTCTACTGTATAGATAAATGAAATATTGTATGCGATCTCATTGAGGCGTATCCATTCGTTTTCATTTAAAAATGCCATATCAATATCTCCCTTAACATTTGTATCCAGCCATAAGCAAAGCTCAAAAAGATAACAGTATCAATGAATTCCGACCACAATCGCAATTAAAGCGTTCCCATCGTAGAAAGCATTCTAACTCGGTCACGGGTGTAGATGCTCGAAATGCAGATGTGCCACATTATCTCTGACATAACATTCTCCCCACCCTTTCTTTGTCCAATCAGGTCTTGGCGTTCACATAAATACACCCGATCCTATCGATAAGCTTCTCGCGTTATGCTTCCATTATTATATCAGGAAGAAGGCTGAAAAGCAATTCCAAACAGAAAGCTGAAAAGCAAAGTAATAGGGCTGCATCTCCACGATCACGATGTCGGGACATTAAAAATCTCAATTTTGAAACCATTCTTGACAGCAGGCATTTTCTTCACCTTTTCAGAGGCGAACGAAGCATGAACCTCCGTGCGCAATCTACCTCTGCGCGGGCAGTATCATCGCGTTTTCGCCGCTGCTCATCCGTCTGCTTGCAGCGGAGAACTATCGTATGATTGTATCCATACCGCCGATAAGATTTCAAATTTCATATTGCTGAATGCTCCTTGTATCTCTTTTACTATGTCCTTTGCAGTTGTGAAATAGATGTTTTTTACAAGTGTAGGGTCATCATACAACTGCCTTCTTACTAGTGTAGCTGCGATTCCAGAAGTGGCGAAGCCATATATCTGATTGTCTATTATGTGTTGCCTTCTCTTCTGTTCTTCTGGAAATGCCTGTACCATTAGTTGGCTTTCCATTAGCCGTTTGTAAATCTCTGCAAGAAATCTACCACTCTTGACTGCTGGGTCAAAAACTTTGCCTCTTTGTTAAATACACTAGCAGGGAGTAAATCAACCATGTCTTTTACTATGTTTTGTGGCGTGATAACTTCCGAGTTGGAATATTTTGAAATGCCTGTTATGGCTTGGAACCTGTCAAATAAATCTTCCATAGGAACACCATCCTCAAAATCTCATTTTCTTCTGAATATCAGTAAGATTGGTTTTAAGACAGCAGGCAAAGGAAGGAGGATACCCTAAAAATTAGGTATCCTCTCGGAAATTAGGTATCTGGGGCACGCTTTTGGTGAAATCGACGGAGTTTTTACCATCAACACAAAAGGTAAAAGGGACGCCGCGCTTTCCTCATTGACAATTCGACGGGGAATGCTATAATCTGCTATGTCTGAAAAAATGTAAAATTGTATCGCAGAGGTGCCGCCGCGAGGCGGAGAATAGAGAATCCGGTGCGAATCCGGAACGATGCAGTCACTGTGTACGGGAACGGCCTGCGTAGCCACTGGGAAACTGGGAAGGGCAGCGCCGCGATGAACGAAGTCAGGAGACCTGCCTCTGCGGGAATCTCAAGCCCGCTGCACACAGGCTGATATTTCTGCGAGTTTACCCGCGGCGCGTTTTTTTGCGGCGCGGTGTTGCTGGTTGGAATCGTGAGAGCGGCTGTGGGTCACCATGGCCGCTTTTATATTTCTTTCAGAACGATTTTTGAAGAAGAAGGTAAAGAGAAACATGAAAAAAGCACTTGCAATCCTGCTCACAGCCGTAATGTTGCTGGGCGTGCTGACCGCCTGCGGCAGCAAGAAGGACGACGCTGCCGACGACACGCAGAACACGGAGGACGCCGACAAGGCCGCGGCCGACAATGTCGCCGCGCTCATCGACGCGATCTACGTTCAGGAGCGCACCGATGAGACCGACGCGCAGTGCGAGGCCGCCAAGGCTGCCTGGGACGCGCTGACCGACGAGCAGAAGTCCATGGTCGAGGGTGAGGAAGCGAGCCCCGAGTATTTCGGTCTTGACACGGGCGATGCGTCCAAGGATGATCCCCGCAATCAGGACGAGATCGGCGAGAACGAGCTTCTGGTAGTAAGCTTTGGTACTTCCTTCAATGACAGCCGTGCAGAGGATGTCAAAGGAATCGAGGATGCTCTTGCAGAAGCTTATCCGGACTGGTCTGTAAGAAGAGCATTTACAGCACAGATCATCATCAACCATG
>OLVW01000838.1_pt1 | contig 28863 bp, 24 predicted proteins | sample 1673301 | NCBI WGS metagenome assembly OLVW01 (sample SAMEA3178941, study PRJEB25190) | human gut metagenome
GAGATAGTACGTGAATTCTACAGCAAAAACGAGCATCAAGACATAGACGGCACGTTCTCCGGCGATCTCGATCGGGCAGATAATTGCGGTGTAGCGCTCTACACCAGGCCGCTCAAAGCCGAGGGTCTGTAAATTGACGTTCTCTTTTGTGGAGAGTACGCCGAGGAGACGCTCGTTTAATGCGGCATCGACATAACCGCCCACCTTATCCTCGATCAGCTCCGTAATTTCTTCCACGCCCGGGCAAAGGCTGATGCCCAGCACTTTTCCTTTTTTACTGATCACCAGGATATTGGAACTTAACGTTTCCATCAGGACTTCACAGATATCGTTGAACACGACCTTCGTGGAGTGATTGTTATGAAGCAGTTTGTTGATTTTTCTGGTTTTATCCAGCAGTTGTACGCTCATGTTCTTCTCCTTTCTTTATTTTCTGCATTTTTTTGGCGTATCCGCCGAAAAAAATGCACACTGATGCCTTTTTCAGACAACCCTTAAAACTAAGCTCATTCTATCATGTAGTTTTCCGGAAATCAATATATTTTTCAGAAAACTATAAATTTTATAAAAATTCATGCTAAATTTTTTCGGATCTTCCTGTTTTTCCGCCGCGATAAGCAAAAAAACGGCCTGCACCAGTTTTTCACCAGTGCAGACCGCTTTGTCATTCTCAGTCTTCGTCTTTCTTTTCGCGTGCTTCTACATAGCCGCACTGCTCGTCCGCGCAGACCAGCTTATTGCCTTTTTCCAGCATATAGCCGCCGCACTGCGGGCATTTCTTGGCAGACGGTTTCTGCCAGGACATGAAATCGCATTCCGGATTGTTTTCGCATCCATAATATTTCCGTCCTTTTTTCGTCTTGCGCAGGATCACTTCTTTTCCGCACTTCGGACACGGAACACCGATCTTTTCCAGATACGGCTTCGTGTTCTTGCAGTCCGGGAATCCCGGGCAGGCGAGGAATTTTCCGTGCGGGCCGTATTTGACCACCATGTTGCGGCCGCAGTTCTCGCAGATGACATCTGTCACCTCATCCTCTACCTTAACTTCTTCGAGGTTCTTTTCTGCCTCTGTGACCGCCTCATAGAGATCCGGCCAGAAGTTCTCGACTACTGTCTTCCACGGAACACTTCCATCTCCAACCCTGTCGAGCAGAGCTTCCATCGTTGCCGTAAAGTTGACATCCACGATGCTCGGGAATGCCTCTTTCATCATTTTGTAAAGAGTGTACAGAAGCAGGGCTACGATGAGTATGTCGATAATATCTTTTATGCCGAATGAAAACATTTTATTTTACGGATTGTATGGTTTTTGAAACTATTTTTACCGCTTCCACAGCTTCTTTTACGTCATGTACTCTCAAAATGTCGGCTCCTCCTAATAAAGCCAGCGTGTTTAAGATTGTAGTTCCGTTTAGACTTTCTTCGGGAGTGTATCCAAAGTATTTATATATCATTGATTTACGAGATATTCCCACCAATAAGGGATAGCCTATACGGGTAAATTCGTCGAGTCGGTTCATGAGCAAGTAGTTGTCGTCGACCGATTTGCTGAATCCGAATCCCGGATCGATAATGATATCGTTGACACCGAGGCTTTCGAGTCGGGCGATACGTGCTGAGAAATAGTAAAGCATTTCGGGAATGATATGCTCGTATCGGATTTGTTGCATCATGGTTTGGGGCGTCCCTTTCATGTGCATCAAAATATAGGCGACTTTCAATTCGGCTATGGTTTCGAACATTTGAGAATCGAGTTCTCCCCCCGATATGTCGTTGATCATCTGTACTCCGTATTCCCGGACACAGCGAGCGGCTATATCGGCACGAAATGTATCGACCGAAACTCGTGCATCGGGATATAGTTTGCGGATAATATCGAGTCCCTTCGAAAGTCGTTTCATCTCTTCGTCGGGTGAGATGTCGTCGGCATTAGATCGCGAGGAGTAGGCTCCTATGTCTATGATATCGGCGCCTTCATTCACCATTTTATGCAGTCGCTCGGCGATTTGTTCTTCTTCCGTAGTACGGCTTCCGGGGTAAAAAGAGTCGGGGGTGATATTGAGTATTCCCATGATTAGCGGTTTCGATAGGGAAACCAATTCTCCACCAAGATTCAAAGACAACGGTTCTTTTTGTATCCACTGGAACATAGTGCTGTACGTTTTGAAATCATATAACAAGACCTGCCGATACAGGCATTGCATACCGGCCTGCTGTTATGTTAAGCGAAGATAATTCTTTTTGTTGAATAGTAAGGTATGGATTTAAAAAAACTTCTTTGGTACTATTCTTCCCGGGGAACCGGTTTTAAACTTTTAGGAGGACGGGAACTTTTAGATGATTGCCGTTCGGCATTTTTTGCTTTTTCGTTTTGATGGTTCAAAGAACGATTGAATTCTTCCAGCTCGGATTGAAATGATTCGTATTCCGTTGTAACTTCAACCTTTTCTCGTGAATGATAGTAGTATTGCGCAATGCGAGCTCCTGTGAGGATTAACAGAATGATAATCAATAACAGAGTCGCTCTGCGTTCGCTTTTCGATAATGAGAAAAAAGAATCGTTTTTAAGTGCCATCAGATAATACCAAATCCCGATAAAAAGATTAAAATGATGATGATTGGAGCTATATATTTGATACAGAAAAAGATCGCGTTGAATAGTGGCTCGTGTAATTTATTTCGGTTAGTCAATTCCTCCCGGGAGATATTTCGTTTCAGTATCCAACCGATGAAAATACTTATCAACAGTCCGCCTACCGGCAACAAGATGATAGCTGAGAAGTAATCACAGGCATCGAATATGGTTTTCCCAAAAATGCGTATATGGCTCCATGAACCGATAGAAAGAGAGCAGACAGTGCTTAATATGGCAACAATGATCATCATTGTCCGGGTTGCCTTTTTCCTTGACAGATGCATGTGGTTGATAAAAAATGCAACTGCAACCTCGAAAAGAGAAACGGTGGAAGTAAGAGCTGCCACAGTGAGGAGTAAGAAAAACAATGCAGACCATAACGCAGATACCGGCATTTGATTGAATACATTGGGGAGGGTGACAAATACAAGATCGGGACCGGCGACAGGATCCACAACATAAGAGAAAACAGCCGGGAATATAATTACTCCGGCCAAAATAGCAACGGTTGTGTCGAGTATCGCTACCGTGCCGGCTGTTTTTATCAGATGAGTTTTATTATTGAAGTAGGAGGAATAGGTGATGAGGATACCCATACCTAAACTTAAAGAGAAGAATGCTTGCCCCATTGCCCGTACGATGACTTGGGGTGTGATTTTCGAAAAATCGGGGTGTAGGAAAAATTTCAGACCTTCGTTGGCTTCGGGTAGTGTTAACGATCGTATGCAAAAAACGATGAGAATAATGAACAGTATAGGCATCAATATGTTGGACATTTTTTCGATCCCTTTCTGTACACCCTTAGATATGATGATATAGTTGATAAAGAGAAAAATGTATATCCATAGTAACGGCCGAAAATCGTTCTGAATAAATGCGTTTTGCTCAGCTTTGAATTCTGCTGCCGTTTTTCCGGTCAGATTGTTACAGGCTGCTTGAAAAAGAGGAAGTGGTCAACCGGATTTTAGAGGAATTCGGGCTTGAAGGTGCGGAGGCGCACATCATTAACGGTCATATTCCGGTGGAGGCAAAAAAAGGAGAGTCTCCGGTCAAATGTAACGGAAAGCTTCTGATCATTGACGGCGGTTTTTCCAAGGCATATCAGCCAAAGACGGGGATTGCCGGATATACGCTGATTTATAATTCTTATGGTCTGGTGCTTGCGGCGCATGAACCGTTTGAATCGGTAGAAAAAGCGGTGCAGGACGGAAGCGATATCGTATCCCATACGGTTCTGGTGCAGCAGGTCGTGCGGAGAAAAACGGTTGCCGATACAGATATCGGAAAAAGTTTAAAAGAGTCGATCCATGATCTTGAGGAGCTGCTCGCGGCATACAGAGCGGGCACGATCGTGGAGAAGAACCGGGCAGAATAAAAGAGCATTCGCGTATACAGACAGGAGTATTATTGTGCACAAAATTAAGGTGCGCGAAGCGCAGTGCAGAAATGAGGATTGATATGTTAATAGGAAATCATTTATCCGCATCCAAAGGATATGCGGCGATGGGAAAGGCAGCGCTGGCGTTAGATGCCAATACCTTTGCTTTTTTTACAAGAAATCCGCGTGGCGGTAAGGCAAAAGAAATCGATGAAAAAGATGTGGAAAAGTTTTTAAATTTTGCGAAGGAGCACGAATTTGGAAAGATTGTTGCGCATGCGCCATATACGATGAACCTCTGCGCTGCAAAAGAGGATGTCCGTTCTTTTTCAAAGGAAATGCTGCTTGATGACTTAAAACGCATGGAGTATACACCGTACAATTATTATAATTTTCATCCGGGTTCCCATGTGGGACAAGGGGCGGAAAAAGGGATCGTATTGATTGCGGAAGCATTAAATGAAGCCTTGAAACCGGAGCAGACAACGACCGTTTTACTTGAGACGATGGCGGGAAAAGGAACTGAGGTTGGAAGAACGTTTGAGGAATTAAGAGAAATCTTAGACCGTGTGGAATTAAACGATAAAATGGGAGTCTGCCTCGATACCTGCCATGTGTGGGATGGCGGTTATGACATTGTAAACGACCTTGACGGTGTGTTAAATGAGTTTGACCGTGTGATCGGGCTCGACCGGCTGAAGGCAGTTCACTTTAATGACAGCATGAACGACTGTGGCTCCCACAAGGACCGTCATGCGAAGATCGGTGAGGGAAAGATCGGTGCAGAGGCGATGCGGCGCGTTGCATTGCACCCGCTTTTAGAAGGAAGACCGTTTATCTTAGAGACACCGAACGATGATGAGGGGTACAGACGGGAGATACAGATGGTCCGGGAGTGGACGCGGTAAGATCGCTGCAAACCTGAATAGAAAATAAAAATATCCTAAAACGAAATAAAAAAGAAAATACCAGAATTTTACAGAATACGTTATTGCATTTGCCATGTGTGTATGCTATACTTCAAATCACATGAATGCGAAAATTGTTTTCATGCAAATATTCGTTACAATAGATGGAAAAGGATCTATTGTTTGCCCACCAAGAGATTGGTTAAGCCCATACGGACAGGCGGGGCAACTGCCGATTGCGGTGTAAGCCGCGTTATTGATTGAGTTAGAAGCTCAAATTTTATAAGTTGATTACGGGGATGATACCCGGAATCCAATATCACTTGTGAAACGGTCAATAAGAGTAGTATACGCAAATATTTGCTGGCAAAGATGCCAACGCGGACTCTGGAGAAAATAGTTTTTGCAAAATGTAGATAGATTACATAAAGTATGACTATGATGATAACGACGATAGAAGAACAGGTGATGGATGCCTGTTCTTTTTTTGCGTTTTTCAGCCTGACGGTAATGTCAGGGAAAAACATTTGATGAAAAGCAGAGCATGCAGATTTTTATGGAAGCCAAGGGGGATTTTTTTAGTCATGGACAAAGAGCAGCAGATGCGTGCGCCGGTTTATGAGGCACTGGAAAAGTTAAAAAAACGAAGAGTGGTGCCGTTTGATGTGCCGGGACATAAGAGAGGAAGGGGAAATCCGGAGCTGGTAGAGCTGTTGGGAGAAAAATGTGTGAGTCTGGATGTCAATTCCATGAAGCCCCTTGACAATCTCTGTCATCCGGTTTCGGTGATCAAGGAAGCGGAGGAGCTTGCCGCGGAGGCATTTCGCGCGGAACATGCATTTTTTATGGTTGGCGGAACCACTTCCTCCGTTCAGGGAATGGTGCTTTCCTGCTGTAAGGCAGGGGATAAGATCATTTTGCCGCGAAATGTGCACAAGAGTGTGATTAATGCACTGGTGCTCTGTGGAGCGATTCCGGTTTACGTCAATCCGGAGGTCGATGTGAAACTTGGCATTTCACTGGGAATGCAGGTGTCAGAGGTGGAACGTGCGATTTTAGAGAACCCGGATGCAGTAGCAGTTTTAGTCAACAATCCGACTTACTATGGAATCTGTTCGGATCTGCGGTCTATCGTGAGAGTGGCGCATGAACATCATATGCTGGTGCTGGTGGATGAGGCACATGGAACGCATCTGTATTTTGGGGAAAATCTTCCGGTATGTGCCATGGATGCCGGGGCGGATATGGCGTCTGTCTCCATGCACAAGTCGGGGGGAAGCCTGACGCAGAGCTCTCTTCTTCTGACCGGAAAGGGTGTGAACTGGGAATATGTCAGCCAGATCATCAATCTGACGCAGACGACGAGTGCATCTTATCTTCTGATGTCGAGCCTTGATATTTCGCGGAGAAACCTTGCCCTGCGAGGGAAGGAATCTTTTGCGAAAGTGGCACAGATGGCGGAGTACGCGAGGGATGAGATCAATTCTATCGGTGGATTTTATGCGTATGGCAAAGATATGGTAAACGGTGGCAGTGTCTATGATTTTGATGTGACAAAACTGTCTGTATATACGAGAGATATCGGGCTTGCAGGCATTGAGGTCTATGATCTGCTGCGGGATGAATATGATATTCAGATCGAGCTTGGAGATATCGCAAATATTCTTGCCTATATTTCCATCGGTGACCGGATACAGGATATTGAGCGGCTTGTGGGTGCACTTGCAGACATCAAACGGCTGTATTCGAAAGATCCGGCAAAAATGCTGAATACGGAATATATTAATCCGAAGGTTTTAGTGTCGCCGCAGGTGGCATTTTATTCGCAAAAGGAATCCATGCCGGTCCGGGAAACGGCGGGAAGGATCTGCGGTGAATTTGTCATGTGCTATCCGCCTGGAATTCCGATTTTAGCACCGGGTGAGATGATCACGCCGGAGATCATTGAGTACATTGTTTATGCAAAAGAAAAAGGGTGCTCCATGCAGGGAACGGAGGATCCGGAAGTTGAAAATCTGAATGTGCTTGCAAAGAAATAACAGCATAGATCAGCAAAAATAAAAATTCCTGTGAAAATAAGATTTTTGCAAAAGAAGGGGGAAGATCATGGAACTTTGGTTTTCAGATTACCACACGGAAAAAGTCAAGGTGTCGGTCAAGGTGCAGAAACAGTTATTTGGTTTACAGACCGAGTTTCAGCGGATCGATGTGTTTGATTCGGATGAGTTTGGGCGTTTTTTAAGTTCCGACGGCAGTATTGTTTTTTCGGAAAAAGATGAGTTTGTCTATGATGAGATGATCGTGCATGTTCCGATGGCGGTGCATCCGCATGTGAAAAAGGTGTTAGTCATCGGCGGCGGTGACGGCGGCGTGGCACGAGAGCTTGGCTATTATGATGAGATAGAGCAGATCGATGTCGTGGAGCCGGACCGTGTATTTGTCGAGGTCTGCAAGGAATTTTTTCCGGACAATGCATGCGGTCTGTCGGATGAACGCGTGACGGTGTACTATGAGGATGGATTGAAATTTTTGCGGATGAAACATGACGAGTATGATCTGATCATCAACGATGCGATTGATCCGCTTGGACATACCGCAGGACTGTTTACCAAGGAATTTTACGGAAACTGTTTCCGCGCCTTAAAGGATGACGGAATCATGGTATATCAGCATGGAAGTCCGTTTTACGACGAAGATGAGGAATCCTGCCGCGGCATGCACCGGAAAGCGAGTCATAGCTTTCCAATCAGCCGCGTGTATCAGGCACACATACCGACGTGTTCTTCCGGCTACTGGCTGTTCGGGTTTGCGTCAAAGAAATATCATCCGCTCGATGATCTGGATGCAAAGCGCTGGAAAGAGCGGAAGATAAAAACCTGGTATTATACCACCAATCTGCACAAGGGAGCATTTATGCTGCCGCGATATGTGGAGGATATGTTAGAGGAAGAAGAAGGACGTAAGAAATAATAAAAATTAAATTAAAATTTATTTTTTTCACACGCAAGATTTGTGCCCCGGCACAAACTTGAGATGCGCAAAAAGACAGCGCAGGAAAGGAGATTAAAATGGGAAGATTATTAATTATCGGATGTGGCGGAGTTGCAGGAGTTGCGATTCACAAATGCTGCCAGAACAGCAAAACTTTTACGGAGATCTGCATTGCGAGCAGAACAAAATCGAAATGTGATGCCTTAAAAGAAAAACTGGAAAAAACAACGGACACTGTCATCACAACAGCACAGGTGGATGCGGACAATACGGAGGAACTGATCGCCCTGATCAAAAAATATCAGCCGGATGCTGTGTTAAATGTTGCTTTGCCATATCAGGATTTAACAATTATGGATGCCTGCCTTGCATGCAAAGTAGACTATATCGATACCGCAAATTATGAGCCGGAGGATACGGATGACAAAGAATGGCGTGCCATCTATGAAAAACGCTGTAAAGAAGAGGGATTTACAGCATATTTTGACTATTCCTGGCAGTGGGCATACCGTGAAAAATTCAAAGAGGCAGGAATTACGGCATTGCTTGGAAGCGGGTTTGATCCGGGAGTGACCAGTGTATTTACCGCTTATGCCCTGAAACATTATTTCGATGAGATCGAGACGATCGATATCTTAGACTGTAACGGCGGCGACCACGGTTATCCGTTTGCAACCAATTTTAACCCGGAGATCAACCTGCGTGAGGTTTCCGCAAACGGTTCTTACTGGGAGAATGGTCACTGGGTAGAAACAAAACCGATGGAAATTAAAAGAGAATATAATTTCCCACAGGTTGGCGAGAAAGACATGTATCTGCTTCATCATGAGGAAATTGAGTCCCTTGCAAAAAATGTACCTGGAGTAAAGCGGATCCGTTTCTTTATGACCTTTGGACAGAGCTATCTGACACATATGAAATGTTTAGAAAATGTCGGAATGCTCTCAACATCACCGATCGAGTATGAGGGCAGGGAGATCGTACCAATCCAGTTCTTAAAAGCACTGCTTCCGGATCCGGCATCTTTAGGACCGCGCACGGTTGGAAAAACAAATATCGGCTGTATCTTTACGGGAAAAAAAGACGGAAAAGAAAAGACGATTTATATCTATAATGTCTGTGATCATCAGGAATGTTACAAAGAAGTCGGTTCCCAGGCAATTTCCTACACGACAGGTGTTCCGGCTATGATCGGTGCAGCGTTAGTTGTCGATAAAGTCTGGGACAAAGACGGTGTATTCAATATTGAAGAGTTTGATCCGGATCCGTTTATGGATATGTTAAACCAGTATGGTCTGCCATGGGTTGTGGACGAAAATCCGCAGACGGTGGCATAAAATAAGAATATGTGTGAAACGGGTTGGATAAAATTTTAAATTTGTCAGCTTTTGCGCAGCGGATTTTTGCAGAAATGGAGAATTATCATGAAATGGCAGGAGATTCCTACCCCGTGTTATGTGGTAGATGAAAAGAAGCTAAAACAAAATTTAAAAATATTGCAGAATTTGGAACAGGAAACCGGCTGCCATGTGCTTCTGGCACAGAAGGCATTTTCCATGTTTTCACTGTATCCGCTGATCGGGCAGTATATCAGCGGAACGACGGCGAGCGGAATCTTTGAGGCGCGCCTTGGAAAAGAGGAGATGGGAAAGGAAAATCATGTATTTGCACCGGCTTATAAGGAAAAAGATATGGAAGAACTGGTGCAGATCTGCGATCACGTTATTTTTAATTCCTTTGCGCAGTATGAAAAGTATCAGCACTATTTTTTGCAGCAGGAGTGCACTGCAAGTGCCGGGATCCGCGTGAACCCGGAGTGCTCCACACAGGAAGGGCATGAGATCTATGATCCATGCGGACCGGGATCAAGGCTTGGTGTGGTTAAAAGTGAATTTCCGGATCAACTGCCGGAGGGAATCGAAGGATTACATTTTCATACACTCTGCGAGCAGAATGCGGATGATCTGATCACGACCTGGCATGCGTTTGAGGAGAAGTTTGGCAGTTATTTAAAACAGGTAAAATGGCTGAACTTAGGCGGCGGTCATCATATTACAAGAGCAGACTATCAGTTGGATGAATTAAAGAAGTTAATCTGTGAGATCAGGCGAAAATATAATGTCCGGGTCTACCTGGAACCGGGTGAGGCGATCGCATTAAATGCGGGCTATCTTGTCACGGAGGTTATGGATATCGTACACAATGGAATGGATATCCTGATTCTGGATGCATCGGCGGCATGCCACATGCCGGATGTGCTTGAAATGCCATATAGACCGCCGCTAAAAGACGGTTATCTGCCGGGCGAAAAGCCGCATACCTGCCGGCTTTCTTCCATGACCTGCCTTGCCGGGGATGTGATCGGTGATTACAGCTTTGCACAGAAAAAACAGGTGGGAGACCGTCTGGTCTTTGAGGATATGGCAATTTATTCCATGGTCAAAAACAATACATTTAACGGGATGCCGCTGCCCGGAATTGCAGTCTTACGGGAAGATGGAGATGTCGAGATGATAAAGGAGTTTGGTTATGAAGATTTCAAAGGCAGACTGTCCTAAGATGATAAAAGATACAACACCGGTACAGGACGGATTTTTCATGCCGGGTGAGTTTGAGCAGCATCAGGGATGTATCATGATCTGGCCGGAGCGTCCCGGTTCCTGGAGAAATGGCGCGAAGGAAGCAGAAACAGCGTTTTCAGCTGTGATCCGCGCAATCGCCGCGAGTGAGACAGTGTATATCGCTGCCGGAAAAAAGGGGATTGACCATGCAAAAGCATTTGCGGAAAGTCTGAAAAAAGAAGAAAACTTACATCCGGTGGTTGTCTTTGAGATGGAGACCGATGATTCCTGGGCGCGGGATGTTGCGCCGACCTTTCTGGTAAACAGAACGGATGGAAAGATTTCAGACCTGACAGCAGCAGGAAATGGTACGGCGCAGACAGGTGATGATGTAAAAAACTCACAGGTGCGCGGTGTAAACTGGTCTTTTAATGCCTGGGGCGGTGAAGTGGATGGACTATATGCTTCTTATGAAAAAGACAATGCGTTTGCATGGAATTTCTGCAGAAAATTCGAGTTTGACTGTTATGATGCCGAACCGTTTGTGTTAGAGGGCGGTTCTATCCACAGCGACGGAGAGGGAACATTGCTTGTCACGGAGTCCTGTCTGCTCAGTGCGGGGAGAAACCCATCGCTTACAAAGGAGCAGATTGAAGAACAGTTAAAGTGTTACCTTGGCGTGGAGAAAGTTTTATGGCTGCCACGCGGGATCTATCAGGATGAGACCAACGAGCATGTGGACAATGTCTGTGCATTTCTAAGACCGGGTGAAGTTGTGCTTGCATGGACCAATAACCAGAATGATCCGCAGTATGCGATGTCGAAAGCGAGTTTTGAGTATCTAAGTTCGGTGCGGGACGCAAAGGCCAGAAAGCTGATCATCCACAAACTTCCAATTCCGGATATTCCGGTCTGTATCACCAAAGAAGAACTCGAAGGATACGAATTTGAGGAAGGTGAAGATGTCAGGGAAGTCGGAGAACGGCTCGCCGCCTCCTATGTAAACTTTTATTTTTCCAACAATGCGGTAGTCATGCCTGTATTTGGCGGAGAAAACGAAGAAAGCGACCTGCGTGCACAGCAGATTATGGCAAAACTCTGCCCGGACAGAAAAATCATACCGGTGTACGCAAGAGATATACTGACAGGCGGTGGAAACATCCACTGTATTACACAGCAAATTCCCTTATAGGGAATTTATTGTACAACCTTCCGTATAGGAGAATTAATTCACTGTGCAAAAATAAAAAGAACAGAAAGGATACACGCATGAGACAGATAAAAGCAGCCGCAATTCAGATGAAATGCGACCTGGAGCACAAGAAAAACTTACAAAAAGCAGAACAAATGATCCGCAAAGCTGCCGCGGAAGGCGCAAATATCATCTTACTGCCGGAACTTTTTGAGCGGGAATATTTCTGCCAGCAGCGCAGATATGTTTTTTACAGCTATGCAAGAACTGTGGAGGAGAGTGAAGCTGTGGCAATGGGAGTACGTCTTGCAAAAGAATTGGGCGTGGTGCTTCCAATCAGCTTTTATGAGCGTGATGTCAATAACCTCTATAATTCGATCGCATGCATTGATGGAGATGGAACGATCCTCGGTGTGTATCGGAAAACCCACATCCCGGATGATCATTATTATCAGGAAAAATTTTATTTTACACCGGGAGATACCGGATTTAAAGTGTTTGATACAAAATACGGTTGCATCGGTATTGGAATCTGCTGGGATCAGTGGTTCCCGGAGACAGCGCGCGCGATGGCGCTGCTCGGTGCAGAATTATTGTTTTACCCGACAGCGATCGGCTCGGAACCGATTTTAGAATGTGACAGTATGCCGCACTGGAGACGCTGCATGCAGGGACATGCGGCTGCGAATCTGATGCCTGTCATTGCCGCAAACCGGATCGGCAGGGAAGTAGTGCAGCCATGTGCGGAAAATGGCGGACAGGAGTCGGCACTGGAATTTTATGGTTCCTCATTTCTGACGGATGAAACAGGAGAGGTGATCTTAAGTGCTTCCAGAGATAAAGAAGAAATCCTGAGCCAGACCTATGAACTGGATGAACTTCGGGCAAAACGACTGGAATGGGGACTTTTCCGGGACAGAAGACCGGAATATTACGGAATCATAGCAGGAGAAAAAAACGGGAGATAGTGAGAACCAGACGGGATTGAAAAGACCGGAAGATTGTGGAAATCACACGGGATTGAAAAGACCGGAAAATTGTGGAAATCGCACAGAACTGAAAAAACAGAAAGGTGAAAAAAACAGGTATGTTTTTGTCAGCAGGGAGCAGGGAAAGCTCATTGCTGACATTTGAAACATACCTGTTTTTTATCAGGCATCAGTGTTGATGACAGGATATCTGCGGAGCATATGCCCGTTCCTGTTACAAAAGCTGAATACCGTTCTTTTCACATTCTTTTGCGATAGCTTCCGGCCACAGGGAAGACTGTACCTCTCCAATATGTGCCTTGCGAAGGAAGAACATACAGATACGGGACTGTCCGATTCCACCACCTATTGTATAAGGAAGCTCTTCGTTGATGATTGCTTTCTGGAAAGGAAGTTTTGCACGTTCTTCACAGCCTGCTTTTTTGAGCTGGGAGAGAAGCGCTTTCTTGTCAACCCGGATACCCATGGAGGAAATCTCAAGTGCGATGTCGAGTACCGGATAGTAAACAACGATATCTGCGTTTAAAGACCAGTCATCGTAATCCGGAGCACGTCCGTCGTGAGGCTCTCCGTTTTCCAAAGTATCGCCGATCTTCATGATACATACGGCACCCTTGGTTTTTGTAATATAATATTCACGTTCCTTTGGTGTGTTGTCAGGGAACATTTCTTCCAATTCCTGAGTCGTGATAAAGAAGATATCATGTGGAAGAATCTCTTCTATATAATCGTACTGGATCGCCATATATTTTTCTGTCTTGCGCAGGCAGTTATAAACAGTGGTAACTGTTTCTTTTAATGTCTCGATATTACGATCCTCTTTATGGATGATTTTTTCCCAGTCCCACTGGTCTACGAAAATAGAGTGGATGTTATCCGTGTCTTCATCTCTGCGGATCGCATTCATATCGGTATACAGACCTTCACCGTAGTCGAAACCGTATTTCTTTAATGCGTAGCGTTTCCATTTTGCGAGAGACTGTACAACCTCTGCCTCTTTCCCGTTCTGCTCTTTGATATCGAAAGTAACCGGACGTTCAATACCGTTTAAGTTGTCATTGAGACCGGATAACGGATCAACAAAAAGTGGAGCCGAAACGCGGGACAGATTCAGACGAAGTGCAAGCAGGTTCTGGAAAAAATCTTTTACTGTTTTGATTGCAATCTGTGTATCGTGCAGATTTAATTCTGAATGATAATCTTTTGGAATGATTAAATGTTCCATCTAAGGTTCTCCTCTCTGGTATAAACCGCATGCAGCGGCATGATACCAATCCCGTGTGCCTGATATATGTATGAAAAAGAAAATGGCACACTAATTTATTATAGCACAGCAGGTCTCATTTTCAAGAAAAGATCATACGATTTCTTGAAAAATACATGTATACAATATAAATTTTAGCGAAAACGGTTTGTGATACATATTGACGAAAAACGACGAAGATTTTATAATTTATGTTGTAAATTTTATGTAAAAAAGAGAGGACAGCTTATGAAAAAACAAAAAACGGTGTCGATTAAGGCAAAGTTACTTGGGGTGATCATACCAGTCGTAATTGCGATCGTTGTGGTACTTGTTGTGGCTGCTTATCAGATATCTGCAGGGACGATCAAAAAATATTCCCAGAATTTACTGCAGTCTTCGGTAGAGAACCAGGCATCCCAGATAGAAGCATGGCTGAATGAAAACCTTGCTTCATTTCAGATGGCGAAGACGATCATTGAGGATTTGAAGCCGAGTGATGAAGAGTTAAAGACAATACTGGATGGTTATTATGGCTATAACAGTAATTATCCGGAGGGACTTTATGTGGCAGATTCCACAGGACAGCTCATAACGGCATCAGAATCAACAAAAAAGGAATCAGATGTAACAAACAGTACCTGGTATAAAGAAGGACTTACCAGGGTGAATATGGCAGTCGGTTCAGCTTATCAGAATGCAGATGGCGTGAATGTGATCAGTGCCTCCGGTATTTTAAATGACGGATCTGATAAAGTGCGTGTTATTTCAGCAGACATGACATTAGACCGTATTGCAATTATCGTAAACTCTTTTATTGAAATGAATGATGCGGAAGCATTTCTGGTTGATAAAACCAGCGGTGTGATCCTGGCAAACCGTGATTCATCTCTTATTTCCCAGACACTCGGGGCAGAAGGACAGAGTCATTTTTACCAGCTTACGGCAGAGAAAGCTGCAGAGAAAGACTATAATTTTGCTACACTTGATGGAAATATGACGGTATTTCAGGAAGTAGACGGAACCAACTGGCTTTTGATATCGTATATTCCGACCAGCATTGTACTTTCGGATCTGACACAGCTTCGTAATATTATGATCGTAATCAGTGTGATCTGTATTGCATTGCTCTGTGTACTGATCGAACGTGTAACTCATGTTGTAATCAAACCTGTCAAGGAAATGACAAGAGTGATCACAGCGATGACTTCCGGTGATTTCACGGTTTCTATTAAGACAAAAGGCAATGATGAGATCGCAGTCATGAGCCAAAGTGTGGAGAAGTTTATTGCTTCCATGAAACAGATGATCTCCGAAATGGGAAATGTTTCCGGCAAGTTGAAGAATCAGGCTGACTCAAGTAAGGGTGTTTCCGGTGAGATGAGTTCTGCAGCGGGAATCCAGTCACAGTCGATGAGCGAGCTGAATGCAACAGTCGACCAGTTATCGGTATCTGTAAATGAGATTGCACAGAATGCGACACAGCTTGCAGGTGTGGCAGCAGATACAAAGAGTGACAGTGACATTGTCGAGAGCAGGATGCAGGAGACAGTTGCTGTTTCTGAAAAAGGCAGAAAAGATATGGAGCGTGTCGGCGAGGCACTTTCTGATATTGAAGTCTCCATCCATAATTTAGAGGAAGCCGTTAATAAGGTAGGAACAGCTTCCGGCGAGATCGTGCAGATCATCCAACTGATTGGCGATATTGCTGACGAGACGAACCTGTTATCTTTAAATGCATCAATTGAGGCTGCACGCGCAGGCGAAGCAGGAAGAGGATTTGCAGTTGTTGCAGCTGAGATTGGTACACTTGCAAAGAACAGTGCGGATTCGGTAGCACATATCACAGAGCTGATTACTGAGATCAATAATCTGGTAGAAGATGCCGTCAGACAGGCAGGAAACAGTGCACAGGATATTTCCGGCAGTGCAGAGCTGATCCATACGGCAGTTGATACATTTGATACGATCTTTAAGAATATCCAGGAGACAAGCGCACTGATCGGCAATGTGGTTGATAAGATCAATCAGGTAGATCAGGTTGCTACGAATGTTGCAGCTATTTCGGAAGAGCAGGCGGCAAGTTCCGATGAGATCCTTGCAACATCAGAATCCATGTTACAGCAGGCAAAGAATATTTCAAAGAACAGTGACCAGGTAGAACAGGAAGCAGATAACCTTGCTGTTTCTGCAGATCAGCTTGCAGATCAGGTAAAACAGTTCCGGATATAGAGAGGAGATCGTGCGATGAAGAAATTAATAAGTACTATCATGTGTCTGGCATTGCTCGTAGGATGCCTTGCCGGATGTGGTGGAAATACACAGACAGGCGCAGCTGATGGAAAAGGTTTAAAAATGCTGCTGTCGTTATCACAGGCGGATACCTTCCGAAATGTACTTGTGGCGCAGGCGCAGCAGACTGCGGAAGAGTGTGGGGTACAGTTGGATGTGCTAGATGCGGACAATTCCATTGAAAATCAGGTGGAGCATATCAAAAAGGCGGTCAGTGAGAATTATGATGTGATTTTATGCGGACCGGTTGATGCTGATACGGCATTCGAATTAGAAGCGCTTGCAGGTGATATACCAATCGTATTTTTTAACAGCTGCCCGGATGAGTCGAGACTTCAGGCTGGGAAATATATTTATGTTGGATCGGATGAATATGTGGCAGGACAGTATCAGGCAGAGTACATTCTAGATAAATTTGCTTCTGCGGATGAGATTAATGTGGTGTTGTTAAAAGGACCGAAAAAACATTCCGCGACAAAAGGAAGATCTGAGTCATTAAAGGATACTTTAAATGCATCAGGGAAAAAGATCAATTATGTCTTTGAAGATAACGCCGACTGGGAGCAGGATCGTGCGAAAGAGATGTTCAATATATTTTTAAAGACAGGACAGAAGTGTGACGTTGCTGTCTGCAACAACGACTCTATGGCACTTGGTATCATTGATGCCTGTGATGCAGCAGGAATCAGTGATGTGACGGTACTTGGAATCGATGCGACTGCAGACGGATGCAAAGCGATTGAAGATGGAAAGATGGACTTTACCGTATACCAGTCCGCAGTCGGACAGGGTGAGAGTGCTGTTTATGCTGCAATTGCACTTGCAACCGGAAAAGATGTGACGACTTTAGAGGGAGCTACCGCAGATGGCTTATATGTATGGGTACCATTTGAAAAAGTAGACAGTTCTAATGTTAAAAATTATGAATAGAAAGCGGGTATAAAATGGAATATACACATGTAAAACATACGTTTTTACCTGTATACAATGAGGAATCCAGGATATTGATCCTGGGTTCTTTTCCGTCTGTAAAGTCGCGGGAAAACCAGTTCTATTACGGGCATCCGCAAAACCGGTTCTGGAAGGTGATTGCAGGGATTTTCAAGGAACCTCTGCCACAGACGATCGATGAAAAGAAGGATCTTCTGCTAAGACATCGCATAGCAGTGTGGGATGTGATCGATTCCTGTGATATCGTTGGATCTTCCGACAGCTCCATCAGAAATGTGGTGCCAAACGATATGGATCTGATCTTATCAAATGCAAAAATACAGGGAATTTTTGCAAATGGTGGAAAAGCACATCAGCTTTTTGTAAAATACTGTAATAAAGAGGGAATGCCGCCGCTTGGAAAACTGCCGTCCACAAGCCCCGCAAATGCGGCGTGGAATTTAGAGCGGCTGACGGAGGAATGGAAAACGGCATTTGAAACATATTTAGAAATAACAGAACAGGAGAAAACATTTGAAAAAAGAAGAAATGACAACGGTTGATTTCCTGCTTGAAGCAGTGGGAATCGTGGCTGCACTGGTCTATCTTGGACTGCAGATCTACTATGGAATCGTATATGGAGTATCATTTACCGGGATTATTTTAAATGCGGCAATCCTGATCCTTGTATATGTTGGACTGACGCTGCTTGCACGTTATCCGGAAAGGGTAAATAACCTGCCGAAAGAAATATGTAGTGGGAAAATAAGAAAATATACGATTCATATGGTGCGCGCAGTCAAGCTGATCTTCGTGCTCAGTCTTTTATTTACCAGTATCTGTGATGCTGCCGGGGTGCAGATCAATAAAGGGTATAGTCTGGTGACGGTTGCATTGATCGTTATTGTGACAGTGGTGTATGAGGGGAAGATCATTAAGCTGCTGCGTGGAAAAAAATAAGCATATATTATAAAGAAAAGACGATTCTGAGTGGAATCGTCTTTTCTTTATATATAGTGATCAATGTCTGCGGAGTAGGCATTTTGTGTATTATATTACTTCGTATCAACCCGTCCAACCAGATAATCAATTGAGCAGTGATAAATATCTGCTAACTTTATGAGAATGTCAATTGGAAAATCACGAAGCCCTTTTTCATAACGGGAATAAACATCCCGGTGCAGACCAAGCATGGCAGAGATTTCTTTTATAGTAAGATCGTTGTCTATTCTCAAGTCCTGAATTCTTTGAAACTTCACGTGAGTGTCTCCTCTAACTTAATAGACAAATTATAATCAAAATGCTATAATTTAATTCATAATAAGACCGTTTGGTCGTATTAAGAGAAATGAGATATCTGCGAAAGGAGACCAGTTATGAAAAAACGTATGATAGCATGGCTGCTTTGTGCCTGCATGACGTTTACGGCAGCACCGGAAATGCTGCTGGCGGATGTGGCAGGGAATGCACAGCAGACACAGGAAGAAAACAGTTTTAAAGAGAAAGGGACTGTGGAAACACAGACTGTAGAACAGGATGATGAAAAGTCAGCAGTGACAGAGAAAAAAGAAACAGACCAGGCAGATGAAGAAGATCATAATGCCGGACGTCTGGCAGAGGAAGAGTCCGGGGCGGCCGGGACGGAAATTGTCACGGAAGAGACAGAAGAGCCAGAGACGACGATCGTCACGGAAGAGACAGAAGAGCCAGAAACGAAGGTTGTTACAGAAGAAACAGAGGAGACTGAAACAAAGAATGTCACAGAAGAGCCAGAACAGGCTGAAACAGAGAACGTTACGGAAGAAACGGAGAGTACAGAGGAGATTTTAAAAAGGGCATTATCAGGTGATGAGATCAGCCGTATCGACTGGGTACAGGAACTGGTAACATTATTTGATCTTACGGTAGATGAGGATAATTATCCGGATAATTATTACAGTGACATATCAACGGATGATTCGTTTTATCGTGATGTGATGGTGGCATGCGAGTTCGGAATGATCGATCTTCGGGCAGGAGAAGAATTTCGACCGGAAGATGCAGTGACGCGTGAATTTGCAGCGCAGACCATGAATACGATGCTTGGCTTTGTGCCGGAAACAGACAGTTATACTTATCAGGATACAGCAGATGTTACATATAAGGAAGCAGCACAGATCGCAATCGACAGAGGATGGGTTACGGTTGCTGCCGGTAAATTTCTCCCGGAACAGTCACTTACCACGGAAGAGCATGATGCAATGATCGCGGATGCAAAAAAGGTTTTGGCAGATGCGCAGATAGAGACCGGAAAAGAAAATACCTGTACATTTGCGTCCGGAGTAGTTGTTGTACCAAAGGGAACAGCCGTATCTATTGATGTGGATGGAATAGTTATGATCGAAAACTGTCCGGTTACGATCAAACAGGGAACAACATTTGCCGTGTATGTTAACGATATTGTCATGGCATATAAGGCAGAAAGTGTACGGACAGACGGAACTACAACATATATTACAACCTCAGATGCGGATGATGGCGCGGTTTTAAATGTTGACCAGCAGGGCGAACTGGATGTTGATATGACGGAATTTATTCCGGCAGATGAAGAAACATATGTGGTAAATGGTGTTACAGTCACAGAAGGTATGACAAGGGGGATATCCTATAAAAACAATACCCTGCGTGCAGATAAAACGATTTCCGTCTCAGATGATGTCACAGCGACAGTAAGTGTTGTGATTTCAAACATGAAAGTAAATTACAGTCTGAATAATAATGACTATTATTTTTCAGTCAGCGGAGATATGGAATACTCCTGCAATGTAAAAGGGGATGCATTTAAAGATATTAACCACACACTGACGTTAGGGGCAGTGCCGCTCGGCGGTGTTGGTATGTTGACACTGGCAATGGAATATAATCTTTCCGGGGAAGCAACGCTTACCGTGGAAAAGGAATTTGAAGCCGGATTTGCGTATTCGGACGGATTCCGTATAGTTGGAAACAGTCATAAAAAAGGATTTTCCTTTTCAGCAGAAGCAGATCTGACCACAGGTATTGTACTCTCTGCAAAAGCAACGCTCGGAATTGTCAGCGGAGATATTTATGCAAAAACCGGTGCACGTATGAACATCAAATACGTAAGGTACAGTTCCGGAACACCGACATACTGCGCGTCACAGGCTGCATATCTGTATGCATCGGTGGGGGCAAGTGCAAAGATCGGAGTTGGTATTGCATCAAAGACCTTTAGCAAAAGTATAGAGATCTGGGGAAAGAATAACAGTCCGGTGCGCGTGTACTATCATATTGAGGACGGCGTACTTCGGACATCATGCACGCGTGGAAAAGAATTTGCCGCGCAGGGAGGCTGGACAAGTTATTGGACATCTCCAGGTTCGAGATATTTCAATCCGGCGGGCGTAGGAAGCTATTTTGATGCGGGAGCAGGTGCAGGCGGTGCAATCGTACCGATTTATACCTATACACTTGACGATGCAAACAGGGCTACGATCACAGGATATAGTGGAAATGCGACGGCACTTTATATTCCGGGGGAGATTGACGGGCATGAGGTTGTTGCAATCGGAGATAGGGCATTTGAGAACCGGACGGATTTGAGGACGGTGATGATACCGGATAGTTTGGAAAAAATAGAATTTGAAGCATTTTATAACTGCATAAATTTAAAAATTGTCGATTTGTCTTCAAACTTGACAACAATTGGTTACGACGTGTTTGGAAATTGCAAATCAATTAGTAAAATAGAGATACCTAAAAGCTTAAAGAAATTTGATGGTACATGGGGAAGAGGCACAAATTTGTCATATGGGGCATTTGGTGGTTGTAGTAATTTAAAAACTGTTAATTTCGAAGCAGGAAGCACCATAGTATGTGCAGCGTTGTTTATGGGATGTGATGGCATTGAAGAAATAGAACTGCCAGATACTATTACGGAAATAGGAGATAGTGCGTTTAAAAATTGTAAAAATCTTGATAGGATTACAATGAATAACGGGATAGAAATACTGGAAAGTTCTGCATTTGAGGATTGTTTCTCATTAACAACGATAAATATTCCGAATACTGTTAAAGCAATTAGTAATTCAACTTTTCAAGATTGCACCAGTCTGACAGAGGTGCATTTGTCAAATATCCTTAAAGAAATACCAGCAAGCACTTTTTCCGGCTGCAAAAAGTTAACCACCATCAATTTTCCATCCACTCTGACCATGATCGGGAACTCCGCATTCTCTGGCTGTGAATCCCTGCCGGAAGCAATACTTCCATCCGGGGTAGAAAAAATAGAAAGCAATGCATTTAAAAACTGTAAAGCTATGAAAAAAGCAGTTGTACCGGATACCGTTTCGTCTATTGGAAGTTCTGCATTTTATGGCTGTGAAACCCTGACCGACATTACATTAGGCAGCAAGTTAAAGAAGATTGAGAGCCAGACGTTCTACGGCTGTACAGTTCTGCCATCCATTGTGATCCCTTACAATGTGACCACGATCGGTGACAGTGCCTTTGTCAACTGCACGAAGCTGACGCAGATCACAGTCCCGCGCAACACAACTTCGATCGCATCAAATGCATTTTCTTATCCAAAGAAAATGACGATGTACGGTCCGTCCGACTGTTATGCCGAGACCTATGCAAGCGGAAAAGGAATCAAGTACGTCACACAGGATATTCATGCAACCTCAGTCAGTCTGGATATTACAGAAAAAACGGCGGAGCACTATGACGATTTCCAACTGACAGCGACGATCGCACCTTTGAATTTCACAGATGCAGTGGTATGGACAAGTTCCAATGAAGAGGTTGCTGCTGTTTCGGATACCGGATATGTGGAGATCTGTGGTGTTGGAACAGCAGTCATTACGGTAACGGCTGGAAATGTAAAAGCAGTCTGTAAAATAACCGTACCGCAGCTGATAGACTGGATCGAATTTGATGAGGATGAGATCGAATTGAAAGCTGGTGAAACCTATCAGTTGAAACCATATATTTCACCTTCGGATGCCACAAATAAAAAGCTCAAATATACTTCTTCTGATACGAAAGTGGCAGAGGTTTCTGCAAGCGGACTTGTCACTGCAAAATCGGAGGGTGAAGCAAAAATCCGGGCTGCGGCAACGGACGGCAGTGATGAATATGCAGTCTGCTATGTGACTGTCACCGGAAAGGCGAAAGTAACAGGAATAACTTTAGACAGGACATCAGCAGAGGTAAAAAGAGGAGAGAAGCTTACCTTAAATGTGACTGTATCACCGTCTTATGCGTCCAACAAAAAGGTAGTCTGGAAATCGGCAAATACAAAGATTGCCACCGTGGATGCCAACGGCAGTGTGACAGCAAAAGCACCGGGCAGAACAAAGATTACTGTGACTTCGGCTGAAAATAGTAGTTATCAGGCATCCTGTACGGTTACAGTACCATATAAAATTACCTACAAACTGAATAAAGGTAAAAACAATGCCTCGAATCCGTCAACTTATTACGGAAAGAAAGTAACGCTGAAAAACCCGTCCCGCAAAGGATACGCATTTGCAGGCTGGTATACGGATGCAAAATTTAAAAAGAAGATCACAAGTATCAGCAGCAGCGCAAAATCCGATTACATTTTGTATGCAAAGTGGACAAAAGTAAAGGTGGCGAAGGCTTCTCTTACGTCTGCGAAAAACAGCAAGAGTAAACAGATCTTACTGAAATATAAGAAAGTATCCGACGCAAAAGGTTACGAGATTTCTTACAGTACGGATAAAAAATTCAAAAAGGCGGTCACAAAGAAAAATACGGCGAAGACATCCTATACCATAAGTAAACTGAAAAAAGGAAAGATATACTATGTGCGCATCCGGGCTTATAAAATGGATTCCACGGGCAAAAAAGTGTATGGAAAATATTCATCCATGAAAAAAGTTAAGGTCAGTAAATAGAAAAATTTAAAGTGTGTAACTGTCAGAAAATGACAGGAAAGACAGTGTCCGGATTGATATTCAGCCGGACACTGTCTTTCTTTAAAAATAGCAGCTTGTTTTGTTACTGTTCACTCGTACCTCGTTCCAGTAACGGATTTTGCCGATGCTTCGCATTCCAAATCGGCAAAATCTGCTGCCACCACTGTATCATACGGCATTTTCAGTTCAGAAAATGCCTGCCTGTGAACAGTAACTTGATTTTTGTACAACCTGCACAAGAAATTTCAAATTGGTTGCATACTAAGGATGACGTATGATAAAATAACTCAAAGCATATTTCTACGATGCAGACATCTATCCGGTGCTATAATTACGAATCCGGCAATTCTGTCTGTATGACTATCAGGATGTATATATCCGTCTAAAATTCAAAAAAACATTTCAGAAATCTATGCTTTTTATCCACAGAAATGAAAAGCAGGAGATCTGGATGAGCCTCCTGCACACAGGAGGAACTGAATATGAAGAAGAGTGAGCAGGTATCAGAAAAGACGCCGACAGCCAACCGTCAGTACAAAGACACTGTATTCCGCATGCTGTTTTCAGAGAAAGAAAATCTCTTATCCCTGTACAACGCAGTGACCGGAAGCCATTATCAGAATGCGGAAGCCCTTAAGATCGTCACGTTGGAAAACGCAATCTATATGGGAATGAAAAATGATCTGGCATTTATGTTAGAGACGAATATTTATCTCTATGAGCATCAGTCGACGATCAATCCCAATATACCATTGCGGGATCTGATCTATATTGGAATCGAGTATCAGCAGTATCTGAATGATAAGTCACTGTATTCGTCAAAGCTGCAGAAGATTCCGGCACCGAAGTTTATGGTTGTTTTACAATGGAACCGATGACGTAGAAGACCGTATGGAACTGAAACTTTCATCAGCATATGAGCATCTGGCTGGAGAGCCGGATTTAGAGTTAAAAGTTCTGATGCTGAATGTGAACGAAGGACACAACAAAGACCTGATGGAACAGTGTCAGACATTGAAGGAATATGCCATTTATGTTGCGAGAGTCCGAAAATATGCATCAGCGCAGAATCTGAATGATGCAGTTGAAAGGGCAATCACGGAATGCATCAAAGAAGGAATCTTAGTCGATTTCTTGCGGAAGAATCGCTCGGAGGTAAAGATGGTAAGTATATTAGAGTATGATAAAGAGTGGGAAGAAAAGAAGCTCCGAAAGGCAGAATATGAAGCTGGTAAAAGTGATGGGATCGAGATTGGAAAAAGTGAAGGAATCAAAATCGGCAGAGAAGAAACTCTAGCAGAAATGATTTACAATATGAAGCAGCATGGTTATTCCATAGAGAAAATGGCAGATATAACAGGAAAATCTGTCAGACAAATAGAACAATATTTACAGTTTAACAGACAGTAAAGACATTATATAAGGCAAAAAGACGATTCTGACAAAAGGAATCGTCTTTTTGCTTGTAATCTGGAAAAGCTGTGATATAATACAAACAAAAGTTAGACAACACTAACAAAAGTAAGAAAAGACTTTAACACAATTCAGAATAGATAAGGATATAAGAACAATTCTGTAATGGGAAAGGGGAACATATGTCAGAAGAAGAAAGAAAATTTTTGGAAATTGTTGATCTGAAAAAAGGGTTTGGAAGCGGGGAGACCCGACAGGAAGTACTTCGGGGAATGAATTTTTCCGTGGCAAAAGGAGAATTTTGTGTGCTGCTTGGACCATCCGGTTCCGGAAAGTCGACGCTTCTCAATATTATCGGTGGAATCGATAGTGCGGACTCCGGCTATATTTCCATCAACGGTGATAAGCTGGAAGAGCTTGGGGAAAAGAAATTGACGCAGTACCGCAGAAAGCATTTAGGTTATGTGTTTCAGATGTATAACCTGATCGCAAATCTGAATGTCAAAGAAAATATTGAGGTTGGTGCATATTTATCAGACAGTCCGCTCGATATTGACGATTTATTACATATGCTGGGACTTTATGAACACAGGCATAAACTGCCGAACCAGCTTTCCGGCGGACAGCAGCAGAGGGTTTCCATCGGGCGTGCCATTGTGAAAAATCCGGATATCCTGCTCTGTGATGAGCCGACCGGAGCACTTGATTACAATACCTCCAAGGAAATATTAAAGCTGATTGAGGATGTCAATGTCAAATATGGTAATACAGTTATCATGGTTACACATAACGAGGCAATCCGGCATATGGCAGACCATGTCATCAAACTCCGTGATGGGGCAGTGCGTCATAACGATATCAATGAACATAAAATTTCAGCGGCAGATCTGGAGTGGTAGGGAGCTGTACTGGCGCACAAACTTGTGATGCGCTTAAAAACAGCGAAAGAATGGAGATTAGTATGAAAAAGAAAAAAATCAAAAATCCGCTTATCAGACGAATACCGAGAGAACTGACAGGAGACTGGAAAAAGTATCTTGTGGTAAGTCTGTTCCTGATTCTGATGATCGGCTTTGTGTCCGGCATGTATGTCGCAAATGAGAGCATGATGACAGCAGCTGATGAAGGTGTGAGCAAATACAAGCTGGAAGACGGACACTTTGAATTAAAAAAGAAAGCAGACGAAACACTGCTTGATGCAATTAAGACAGGCGATAAAGCAGATGTCAGACAGTATTACATTGATGAGGCAAAAAAGAAGCTGGATAAAAAGTTCGATAGTGAATTTGAAGAAAAGTTCAAAAAAGAATTTGATGAGAAGTTTGAAACAGAATTTAGGGAAAAATTTGATGCAGAGTTCCAGTCAGAATTTGATGTTTCTTTTAATGCACAGATAAAGCAGATGCTGATGGCGCAGGGACTTGATGAAACAACTGCGGGAGTTATGCTTGATACAGCAGTGGCACAGGCAAAACAGTCCGGGCAGTACAACAAAGCCTATGATACAGCATATGAAAAAGCATATCCTAAGGCACATGATGAGGCGTATGAGAAAGCGTTTGATGAGGCACATGACGAGGCATATGAGAAAGCATACGACGAAGCCTGGAACAAGGTTTTAGATGAGATCAACGAGAAATATGCGGATGCAGAAGAAAAATATGAATTGAACGATCCTGATTTTAAGGAAACTCCGGTTCATCTGTATGAAAATTTTTACAGGGATGAAGAGGAAGATCATGACAACGACGGAACTTCGGATGGAACAGTCCGTGTTTTTGCAAAGACAGATGATATCAATTTTGCATGCCTGATGGACGGAAGTTTCCCGGAAAAAGAGGATGAAATTGCCATTGACCGTATGCATGCTGACAATGTCGGGATAAAAGTCGGCGATGAGATCACAGTCGGAGAAGAAAAATATCAGGTCGTTGGTCTGATCGCATATGTCAACTATTCCACACTGCACGAAAAAAGCACGGATCTGATGTTTGATGCCTTAAAGTTTAACGTTGCAATGGTAACAGATGAGGGATTTGCAAAGTTACATAAGACGATTCATTACGATTATGCATGGAAGTATGAAAATGAGCCGTCAGATGAAAAAGAAGAGAAAAACCAGTCGGATGATTTTATGCGGGCGTTGCTCACACAGACCGTGGTAAATGACAATGAGATTGAAGATTATGTGCCAAAATATGCGAATCCGGCGATTCATTTTGCAACCGACGACATGGGCTCTGATGAGGCAATGGGAGGTGTGCTGCTTGATATTCTGATTGTCATCATCGCATTTATTTTTGCAGTTACGATCAGCAATACGATCACAAAAGAGTCATCTGCAATCGGAACATTGCGTGCGTCCGGCTATACGAAAGGGGAGCTGGTACGCCATTATCTGTCTATGCCGGTTATCGTTACCCTGATTTCCGCATTAGTCGGAAATGTGCTTGGCTATACGGTATTTAAAGATGTTGTGGTATCCATGTATTATAACAGTTACAGCCTTCCGACCTATGAGACGATCTGGAATCCGGATGCATTTTTTAAGACAACCCTGATACCGGTCGTGCTGATGTTTATGGTCAATCTGATCGTCATTATTAAAATGATGCAGCATACACCGTTACAGTTTCTGAGGCATGATCTGAAAAAAACAAAACGCAAAAAAGCAATGCGGCTGCCACATTTTAAATTTTTTAACAGATTCCGTCTGCGCATCATGTTTCAGAATGTGGCAAATTATCTGATTCTGTTTGTGGGAATTTTCTTTATCATGGTGATGCTTGCAATGGCAGTGGGAATGCCGGATACGCTTTCTTATTACAAAGAAAATGCAAAAAATATGATGTTTGCAAAGTATCAGTATGTTCTGAAATCTTTTGAGGATGAAGATGGAAATGTACTGACGACGGACAATAAAGACGCAGAAAAATTCAGTATGTGTTCTTTGCAGAAAAAAAGCGATGTAATAGATGAGGAAGTCTCTGTTTACGGTATTTCAGACGATAGTAAGTATGTAGAAATAAAAGGTATGCAGTCCCTGCAGGAAGATGAAGTTTATATTTCCAGATCATTTTCAGAAAAATATGAACTTAATGTCGGGGATACCGTTTCACTGGATGAAAAATATGAAAACAAACAGTATACGTTTACGATAGCTGGAATTTATGACCAGTGCGTAAACATTGCAGTATTTATGCCGATTGAAAATTACCGCATGGTATTTGAGCTGGATGAAGAGGCATTCAGTGGATATTTTTCAAATGAAGAGCTAGCAGATCTGTCGGAAGATGATATTGCAACGGTGATCACCGAGCGTGATATCACAAAGATGTGTGACCAGTTAGATCATTCCATGGGATCTTATATGGATTATTTCCAGATACTTTGTATCCTGCTTTCAGCAGTTTTGATCTATCTTCTGACAAAGCTGATCATTGAGAAAAATGAGAATGCAATTTCAATGACAAAGATTCTTGGATATGAGAATAAAGAAATCGCCAGCCTGTATCTGCTTTCCACAACGATCATGGTTGTGATCGAAGATGCGGTCAGTGTTGTACTTGGAACGTTTGTTATGAATCTGGCATGGAAGGCGATCTTGTTTAGTTACAGTGGATGGTTTGCATTTGTGATCCAGCCAGCCGGATATGTGAAAATGTTTGCATTTGTGCTGATCGGATATCTGTTTGTAATGATACTGGACTTTATGCGTATCAAAAAGATCCCGATGGATCAGGCACTCAAAAATGTGGAGTAGAGATTGCTGCTGTGCATATTTATTGTGTGACCGGTAACGAAAGATTTTTCGTAAAAATTTTTGGTTGCATTAAAAATGGCATTGTGCTACTATTGCAATAGAAATTTAAAGGAGAGGAACTAATGCGGAGATAATTTACTTTTGAAACATGAAAGAAAACAGAGTCAGCAAGAGAATGTGTGTCATATATAGCATACGTTTGTCTGTTGATTCGGGATGATACATGGCATATATTGCACCGGTATAAGGAATAAAGTGCATGATATGTTGTGTAAATCTGAAGTTACAGCAGTATTGCAGAGGTGCAGTACTGCATATCATGTTGCCAAAAGTGGATTTGATTCTTGTATCCTCTCTTTTTTGTGTTAAAAAATGGCGGAAACGGACATTTTGTTGTCCGGGACAATCGATTTTATCTTACAATGTGCAATCTATTGTCTGCCAGATGTGATCATAAAATATGTGAGGTGTAAGAAAAATCCCATGGCAGCATGGGATTTTTTTAATTCATAGGAAATTACGTCCTATGAATTAAAAGCCCTCCGGGCGGGATGCGCATCTCGCAGAGTAGAAGTTAGCTGTAAACAGCACCGCTCGAGCGCGAAAGAGTCGCAAGCGAC